>MDTA01224481.1_pt1 | contig 25398 bp, 22 predicted proteins | sample 811151 | NCBI WGS metagenome assembly MDTA01 (sample SAMN05326648, study PRJNA326480) | marine metagenome | isolation source: seawater | place: Indian Ocean: South | collected 2010 | reverse complement strand
CCTATTAAGAGTAAATATTGTATAACTGATTTAGTTACAGTTATTGGAGATAGAAATTATTGGGGAAAAAAAGTTGCTACTATTGCGATTAAAAAAGCAATAGAGATTTCATTTAATATTATTGGTTTAAGAAAAATTAGTGCAAGTATAGATGAAGAAAATATTGGCTCCATCAGGTCTTATTTGAATGCAGGTATGAAAATTGAAACTAAAATCCCTAATTATTTCATGCATAAAAATAATAAAAATATTAGCTACTCTGATAAGGTATATGTAGGTTGTACCAATAATAATTTTAAATTAGAAAATTTTAATATAGATATTGGGGAATTATTTGAAGCATATTAAATTTCAAGATACCTCTTTAAGAGATGGGGAACAGACCCCAGGTATTGCATATAGCTTGGAAAATAAAATTGAACTTACTAAAGCTATAATTAGTTTAGGTTTGGATAGTATAGAGATAGGATTCCCTGCTGCTTCTAAAGAGGAAGCAAAAATAATTGAAAAAATTTGTACTAACTTTAGTAAAAATAAAACTGAATTTGTAGTCTTTTCAAGAGCGATAGAAAAAGATATAGATATAGCTTATAATAGTGTAAAGAAAGCTCAAAATAAAAAAATCCAGATAGTAGCGCCATCTTCTAACATACATATTTTACATTCTACTAAGGAAAATAAGAGTTCTTTATTAAAAAATTTAGAAAAGAGTTTAATTTTTGCAAAACAAAAGTTTTCAAATATACAATTTACAGCACAAGATGCTCCTAGAGCAGATATAGAATTTTTAACTGAGATGGTTGAAATTGCATTATTTAACGGTGCTACTACAATCTGCCTTCCGGATACTACTGGTTTTAGTTTGCCTCATGAATATGCTAATTTAATAAGTACCATAAAAGAAATAACTAATAATCATCAAGATATAATTTTAGCTGCTCATTGCCATAATGATTTAGGTTTAGCTACAGCTAATACAATTGCCGCGATAAAAGCTGGCGCAAATCAAGTTGAGGGAACTATAAATGGTATAGGGGAAAGAGCTGGAAATACCCCTATTGAAGAAGTTATAGCAATATTAGATTTAAAATATACAGATTTGTTATCAGACAAATTAAATATGAGTTTATTTAAAAAAGTTAGTCTTCAAATGGAAAAAATAACAGGTATAAGTATCCACGATAATAAACCTATTTTTGGAAAAAATGCTTTTATGCATGCTTCAGGAATGCATCAAAGAGCAATGATAGAAAATAGTAAAACTTTTGAAATCATAAACTCTAAAAAATTTGGTATAGAAGGAGGTAATATTTCTATTGGTAAATTATCGGGTAGAGCTGGATTAAAAAAAGTATTAGATGATTTAAATATTAGTATTCAGCCAGAAAAAATGGAGGATCTATTAGCTTTTATTAAAAATAGGTCTATTAGTTTTAAAAATATTAATAATGATATTTTGCATAATTTAGTAAAAGAGTTCATGAATAAATAAGGATTATATATTGATTAATATTAAAAATACTAATTCTTTTAGTAAGTCTAATAAGTTATATAAAAGAGCACTAAAGTCTATACCTTTAGCGACCCAAACTTTTTCTAAATCTAGTTTACAATGGCCACTTGGTGTATCACCAATGTTTATAAAAAAAGGCAAGGGGTGTAAAATTTATGATATAGATAATAATAAATATATAGATTATTTGCTAGCTTTAATGCCTATTATTTTAGGTTATGGTGATCCAGACGTTAATAATGCAGTAAAAAGACAAATGAGAGATGGAGTTGTATTTTCTATGTCTCATCCAATAGAAATAAAATTAGCAGAACAATTAATAAAAATTATTCCTTATGCAGAAATGGTTAGATTTGGTAAAAATGGTTCTGATGCTTTGAGTGCAGCAATAAGATTAGCTAGAGCATATACAAAAAAAGATAATATTTTAGTATCAGGATATCATGGTTGGCACGACTGGTATATTGGAAGTACTACTAGAGATTTAGGTGTTCCAAAAGTAGTAAAAAATTTAACAAAAAAGTTTATATTTAATGATTTAGATTCTCTAAAAAAAATTCTTAAGAAACATAATTATAATTTTGCAGCTTTAGTAATTGAGCCTGATGGATTTGTTTCACCAAATGCTAATTATTTGCAAGAAGTTAGAGATTTATGTGATAAGTATGGAATAGTATTAATATTTGATGAGATAGTTTGTGGTTTTAGAACTAATCTAGGAGGAGCAGCTAAAGAATATGGAGTAAGTGCAGATTTAGGTTGTTTTGGTAAAGCATTAGCAAATGGGTATCAATTATCAGCGATTGTAGGTAGAAGAGAAATAATGGATAATATGAATCATGTTTTTGTTTCAGGTACTTTTTCTGGAGAAACTCTGTCCTTGGCTGCAGCTTTAGCTACTTTAGAAAAACTTAAGAAAGAAAATGTTCCCAATAAATTAAAACTTTTAGGAAAAAGATTATATAAAAAAAGTAATAATATAATAAATAATAAGGGTTTTTCTAATATAATTAAATTTGAAGGTAATGATTGGTGGCCAAGATTATTGGTAAAAGATACACCTATAGAAAATAATGCTTTTATAACTTTATTGCGTCAGCAATTAATTGCTAATGGTTTATTTATGGGGTCTAGTTATAATTTATGTTTAGCACATACCCAAAAAGATATTTTTAATTTAACAATCAATTCTTTTACCCAAACATTAGATGATATGCATTATATATTAAACTCAGATGATCCCATAAAATTTATTAAGGGGAGTATCATCAAACCTGTATTTAAGGTCAGATGAAAGATAATATATCACTTCATAAGGCTTCATTTGAAGATTGTTCTCAGCTTTTTTCTTGGTTTAATAAGAAGGATTCCTTAAAATATAAAATTGCTACTTCTAAAAAGATCTCATTTGAAGAGCATACTGAATGGTTTAAAAATAAATTAGATGATTCTAATACTTTTATATGGATTATAAAAGATAAATCTGGAAATAAAATTGGTCAAATTAGGTTTCAATTATCGGAAAATAGATTTTATGATGTTGATATTTATATTATTAAATCTTTAAGAGGATCAGGTGTTGCGAGTAAAGCAATGCATCTAGCAAAAATGAAATCCAATGTTTACCCTTTAAGAGCCATAGTTAAAAAAAATAATGAAAAATCATATTTTTACTTTATTCGTAATGGCTTTAAATTAATATCGGAGGATGAAAAATTATGGAAATTAATTCTCGACTAAACTTGAATCATTCTATAGAAATTCCTGGATGCTCTATAGATAGAGATTCTGATTGTTATATTATAGCTGAAATAGGTATAAACCATGGTGGTGATTATATATTGGCTCAAGAAATGGTGGAAGCAGCTTTTGAAGCTGGAGCAAATGCTGCAAAATTTCAAATCGTAAATCCAGAAGAATCTTATTCTAAAAATAATATATCTTATTCTGTTTTCTCAAAGGCAGGACTAAGTGATAAACAAATTTATGATTTGGTTAATAATAATAAAAAGAAAGGTACTGTTTTTGCCACGCCAGGTGATATAAGTAGTTTAAAAAAATGTATAGATGCTAATATGCAATTATACAAGGTTTCTTCTGGTTTGTTAACAAATAGACCATTAATTAAACAAATAGCAAAAACAAAAAAGCCTATTATTTTATCTTCGGGTATGGCAAATCTTAAAGAAGTATCTAGTGCTGTAAAATATGCGCAAATATCTGGTTGCAGAAATATTGCAGTTTTGCAATGTACTTCTATATATCCTGCTCCTTTTAATACTATAAATTTATCTGCAATGGGTGCCATACAAAAAATATGTAATAGTATTGTAGGTTATTCTGACCATTGTATGGGTTGGTTAGCTTGTAGTACAGCAGTTGCTATGGGAGCAAAAATTATAGAAAAACATTTTACTTTTGATAATAAGTCTTTAGGAGCAGATCATCATATATCATTAAATTATAAAGATTTTAGTCGAATGGTAACTGATATTAGAAATATTGAAAAAATGTATGGCAACGGTATAAAAGAACCCCATGAGGAAGAGATTATAAATCTAAAAAATATAAGAAGATATTGTGTTGCTAAAACTAATATAAATCCAGGAGATTTATTTAGCTTAGATAATGTTGTTTTTAAAAGATTAGGAAATGAAAAAAAAGGAATAGAAGCTATAGACTTTCATAAAATTGAGAATACTGAATCATCAAGTTTATTTAAAATAGGAAGCATAATTAAAAAGGATAAATCTAGTGAATAATAGTCCTAAGATTGCTTTAATTGGATTGGGATATTGGGGAAAAAATCTCGCACGTAATTTATATGATTTAAAAGTTTTAAATGGAATATGTGATAATAACGCAGATAATCTGGATAAGTATAAAAGTATATATAAAGACATTAATTATTTTAGTAGTATTGAAGAGTTGTTGAATTCTGATATTGATGCTGTTGTAATTGCAACTCCTGCAATAACTCATGGTTCTCTAGTAAAGAAAGCACTGAATGCTAAAAAACATGTATTCGTAGAGAAGCCTTTATGTTTAGATTATGAAGAAGGATTAGAATTAAAAAAAATTGCTAAAGACCATAATCTTAAACTAATGGTCGGCCATTTACTACTATATCATCCAGCTTTTATTTCTTTGAAAGAAGTAGTTAATTCTGGTGTAATTGGTAATATTAGATATATATATTCTAATAGACTTTCTTTAGGAAAACTTAGAAAAGAAGAAGATGCTTTATGGTCATTTGCTCCGCATGATATATCTATGATTTTATCATTAATTGGTAAAGAACCAATTAAAGTTGAAGCTACAGGAGGAGCTTACTTATCACCTAATATTGCAGATACATCTCTAACATTTTTATCTTTTAAAAATAATATTAAAGCGCATGTTTTTGTTTCTTGGCTTCACCCATATAAGGATCAAAAGTTAGTAGTAGTAGGAGAAAAAGCTATGATATCTTTTGATGATGTAGCTACACCAGATAAGAAACTTATTTTATATGAACATAAAGCGGGATGGAGTGAAGAAATACCTATAATTAATAAAGCAGAGGGTAAATATATAAAATATGATTCTTTAAAGGAACCATTAAAATTAGAATGTGAGAATTTTATTTCATGGATAAAAGAAGATTTATTACCTGCTTCCAATGTTGAAGAAGGATTAAGAGTTCTTAAGGTATTGAATCAGGCTGAAATAAGCTTAAAAAGGAAAATATAAAATGGATAAATATTATTTACATCCTTCTTCAATTTTATCTGAAGATTCAAGTGTTGGGGAAGGCTCTAAAATATGGCAATTCTGCCATATTTTTGGAAAAAGTTCGATAGGTAAAAATTCAATATTAGGCCAGAATGTTATGGTTGGCCCTAATGTTTCTGTCGGATCAAATTGTAAAATTCAGAATAATGTTTCTATATATAGTGGCATTAAAATAGAAGATGATGTTTTTTGTGGCCCTTCTTGTGTGTTTACAAATATAAAAACACCAAGAGCGTTTATTAATAGAAGTGATGAATTTATAGAAACAATAGTAAGAAAAGGTGCCTCAATTGGAGCGAATGCAACTATAGTTTGTGGAGTAGAAATTGGTAAATATTCAATGATTGCAGCTGGGTCCATTGTTACAAAATCTGTAAAACCTTTTTCTCTTGTAATGGGCGCACCTGCTAAACATATCGGTTGGGTTTCTAGAGCAGGAGAAAGATTAAATGAAAAGTTTATTTGTAATAGAACAGGAGAAAAATATTTTGAAAAAGAAGGTAATTTATATGAGTTATGATAGGATTATAAATAATGCTTAAGTCTTTGAATTTTATTGATTTAGCTGCACAACAAAAAAGATTATCTAAAAAAATAACTAACCGTATAGATAAAGTTTTATCACATGGTAAGTATATTATGGGACCTGAAGTAAGGGAACTTGAAAAATCCTTAGCAGATTATATTGGTGCAAATAATGTTATTTCATGTGGTAGTGGCACAGATGCTTTGGTTCTTGCGTTAATGGCCTATGATATTGGCCCAGGAGATATAGTATTTTGTCCAGCTTTTACATTTCCAGCTACAGCCGAGTCTATAGCAATATTGGGAGCCAGACCATACTTTATAGATGTAGAAGAGGATACTTTTAATATATCTATTAGTAGTTTGAATGAGGCAATTAAGGATGTAATAAAAGAAGGTAAATATAACATGAAGGCGATAATAGCTGTCGATCTTTATGGATTACCTGCAGACTATAATAACCTTATAAAAATATCTAAAACATATAATTTAAAATTAATATCAGATGCGGCCCAAAGTTTTGGGGCAATTTATAATAGTAAGAAAGTTGGTTCTTTAGCAGATATAACTTGTGTATCTTTTTTTCCTGCAAAGCCATTAGGTTGCTATGGTGACGGAGGTGCAATAATTACTAATAATAATAAAATTGCAGAAAAGATTAAAAGTCTACGTGTTCATGGTAAAGGAAAATCTAAATATGATATTGATTTAATTGGAATGAATTCTAGGTTAGATACAATTCAGGCAGCTGTTCTTTTGGCAAAGTTAGAGGATTTTGATTGGGAATTTAATAAAAGAAATGAATTAGCTGATAATTATAATAAATCATTAAGTGGTTATATAGAGGTTCCTTATATTCCTGAATCATGCAAATCTATATGGGCTCAATTTACACTGAAACATAAGGATAGAGAAGAAATTCAAAAAAATTTAAATAATATTGGTATTCCTACGATGGTATACTACCCCGTTCCTATGCACTTACAAAAAGCATACAAAAAATATTATAGAGGAGGTTTAGAGAATTCAGAAAAATTATCAAAAGAAGTATTTAGTATTCCTATGTATCCAGATATGCTTATTGAAGATCAAAAATATATAATTGAAAATATAATTAAAATAGTGGGATAATGAAACCTCTAAATATTATGATTATTCTGCCTTCATTAGCTGGTGGCGGAGCTGAAAAAGTAATATTAAGTTTCGTAGATAATCTGGATAGGATTAATTTTAAGCCGACATTAGTAATACAGAATAAAATTGGTCCTTTAAAAACAAATTTAGACGATAATAATATTATATATTTAAACACCAAGAATTTTAGATATGCAATAACTAAATTAATCAAAGTGATAAGACTTAATAAGCCTGATATTATTATATCAACATTTCCTCATATTACCTTACCGTTGGCACTATTAAAAATAATTTTTTTTAAAAATATTAAAATAATAGCGCGCATACCTAATATGATAGAGGAATCATTATCTAGTACTTTTTATCTCAAACTATTAAAATATTTTCATAATAAATTAATGGCTAATGTGAATAGAATAATAGTCACTTCAAATGCCATGAAAAATGATTTTATAAGCAGAGGGTTTAATAAAAAAAAGTTATATTTAATTCATAATCCTGTTGATATAATTTCTCTAAGAAAAATTAAATCTTTAAATAGGTTTCCAGGAAAAGGTTTAAGATTTGTTATAGTAGGCAGGCTATCTTATCAAAAAGGAATAGATAGAGTTATACCTATGTTAAATAATATAGGTAATTGCCACTTAACAATTATTGGAGAAGGTATAGAAAAAAATAAACTTTTAAATAGTGTTCTAGAGCATAAAGTTAAACAAAAGGTTGAGTTTATTAATTTTACGAATAAAGCTAGTTCTTATATAGCTGGAGCAGATTATCTTTTGTTGCCGTCAAGGTGGGAAGGTCTTCCAAATGTTGCATTAGAAGCATTAGCTTTAGGCACTCCTGTTATAAGCTTTAAAGAAATTGTAAGTCTTAATGATTTTGTATCTTTAGTACCTCTGAATTCTCTTAGACTATGTAGTAACGAAAAAGAAATGGAAATAATTTTAAAAAACAGTAATTATCGCCTAGACCATATTAAACCTAAAATTAGAAATAATTTATTAAAAATATTTAACACTCCAAAAGCTTATACGCGAAAAATAGAAATAATTATGAAGGATTTAACGCTTGAATAATGAGGTAAAAGTTTTACATATTATTGCTAATTTAGGCCAAGGAGGTGCCGAAAGACAGTTATTAGAACTGTTAGATAATAATATGACTCATGAAGTATGTCAGTTGGTTCCAAATGGATATTATGAGCGTTATTTATTAAATAAAGGCACAAAAATTTATAATTTAAATATGAAAAGAAAAATACCAGATATAAGAGTATTTTTTGAATTGAATAAAGTGATTAATATTTCTAAGCCTAAAATAATTCACTGTTGGATGTATCATTCCTGTCTAATAGAGGCAATATTAAGAAAATTTGGTTTTAATAAAAAAATACCTATTATATGGGGCATTAGATGCTCTAATATGGATACTAAATTTTATTCTTTTCAGTTAAAAATGGTTATTAAAGCCTGTAAATATTTTTCTAATAATACAAATTTAATAGTAAATAATTCCTATACAGGAAAGATTACTCATGATGAAATAGGTTTTAATAAAAAAAGTATAGTTGTACCCAACGGAATAGATATAGATAAATTTTTTCAAGATACTAATGCAAGAATAGACTTCAGGGAACGATATAATATTTCTGATGATACAAAAATTTTATTATGTGTTTCTAGAGTTGACCCTATGAAGGATCATCAAACATTATTATCTGTATTTAAAAAGATAAAATTGTTTTTTCCTAATGTAATATTAATTTTAGCAGGAATTGGAACAGAAAAATATATTAATGAAAAAAAGGTAATAGCTCTCGGTTCATATAAAAATATACATGAAGTTTATAGTGCATCAGATATTATTATTTCTTCTTCAGCATTTGGAGAAGGATTTTCTAATGCAATAGGAGAAGGTATGGCAAGTGGTTTAATTCCAATTTCTACAGATGTAGGTGATGCTAAAGAAATAATAGATGACAAAGGAATAGTAGTTCCTTCAAGAGATAAGAATAAAATGTTTGATGCAATAAAAGAGGTATTAAATTTTAATAAGCATGAATTTAAGAAAAGAAAAAATGAAGCAAGGCAAAGAATAGTTAATAAGTATGCTAAGGAAAAAATGGTTTTAAATTATAAAAATATATATAATTCTATTATTAATGGTATAGAAAATTAGATGTGTGGATTTTCAGGATTAGTTAATTTTGAAGGGCATTCAAGCGATTTTTCTCTAGATAAAAAAATGGATGACTCCTTAAAACGTTTATATCCTAGAGGACCAAATCAACAAGATAAATGGAAAGATAAATATGCTTATATGGTTCATTCTAGATTAAGTATAATTGATACTTCTTCTGCAGGAAAACAACCGATGATGAAATATAATAAGGTTGTAGCTTATAATGGAGAAATATATAACTTTAAAGAGTTAAGAAAAAAATTAATTAATAATGGATATGACTTTAGTTCTGATTCTGACTGTGAGGTTCTAATAGCTGGATGGGATTTTTGGGGAAAAAAATTCCTAAACTTAATAGATGGAATGTTTGCATTTGCAATATGGGATTACAATTTAAAAACTTTAACTTTAGCAAGAGACCCTTATGGTAAAAAACCATTATTATACTATATAAAAGATAAAAAAATATGTTTTTCTTCAGATCTAAAAAGTTTAGAAAAAATTATTGATAATTTTGATATTAATAAGAAAGCAATAGAAAGTTTATTTAGGTTTAGATTTATTCATGAGCCCCTTACAATTTATAAACAAGTAAATAAATTACCTCCTGGTCATATATTAGAGTTTAAAAGCAATAATAATAATATAGAGAAATGGTATAATTTGCCTTTACGAAATAATTTAAATTATAATAGATCAGAAATTAGAAAAAATATTGTAGGACTTTTTGATAAAGCAGTTGCTAAAAGATTATATGCAGATGTACCCTTGGGGGTACTATTATCTGGTGGATTAGACTCCAGTTTAATTGTAGCATCATTAGCTGAACAAGGCAGGTCTGTATCAACTTATACTATGGGCTTTGAGAACGCTAGTAGCTATTATGAAGAAAGACCAGAAGCAAAAAAATTATCAGATTATTATGGGATGAAACATTTCGATTTAGAAATATCCTCAAATAAATTACTCAATATTGTGCCTGAAGTGTTTGATGCAAATGATGAGCCTTTTGCAGATAGCAGTGCCTTACCATTTTTTGCTTTATCAAAAGAAGTGTCTAAAAATGTTACAGTAGCTTTATCGGGAGATGGAGGCGATGAAATTTTTGGGGGGTATAGAAAATATATTGGCGAAAAATGGTCTTATTTGGGACGTAATATTCCATTATTTATGAGAAAATTTTTAATTTCAAAATTAATTGAAAATAAAGATAGTAAATTAGGAGAGTTTTCAAGACGTTTAAAAAGATATTTATATAATTCTTCTAAAAGTGATATTTCTCGTCATATTCAATGGCTAGAGCAATTAAATGAAACAGAAATATATTCTCTTTTAGGGCATAATTACGACAGTGTTGAAAACCTTTTTATAGATTCCAGAAAAGGTGCAAATGATAAAATTAATGCAATGCTACTTGGAGATTTAAATATATCATTACTTGGGGATATGTTAGTCAAGTTAGATAGAATGAGTATGGCAAATAGTTTAGAGATAAGATCTCCTTTTTTAGATAAAGAATTAGTTGAGTATGCATTTTTAATACCAGGAAATTTGAAAGTGGGGAATTTTAAGGGAAAAAAGATTCTACGTGAAGCTTTTACTGATAGGTTACCAAAATGGTCTACTAATTTACCTAAAAAAGGTTTTGAGATTCCTATTGCAAATTGGCTTCAAAAAGATCTAAACAATATGTTAGAACACGTATGTCAAAATAAAAATTTAGATAAAATAGGTATTAAGAATCATGCTTTAGTAGAGGGGTGGAAAAATGGGCTTTATAGTAGAAAAATAGATACCTCATGGAAGTTATGGACATTAATGTCCTACTATTTTTGGGCTGAGCCTCAGGAATTATTATAATTGAAAGAATTATTATTTAATATTATATACTATCCATTACCTTTACTTTGGTTTTTAGTTTTATTATTAATTTTTGTTAAGAAGTGTAATTTATATTTTTATTTAAGAATTTTTTGTTTTTTAATATATGTTTCACTGACACCCTTTTTTTCTTATTTATTTGAGTTGCCTTTAAGATTATCAGTCAATAACTTTGAGAAAGGTTCAAAATATTCTCTTGTTTTAGTACCTACCGCAGGAATATATAAAGATGCTCAAAATATATGGCATCCAAGTTCTAATACTATCATGAGAGTATCTAGAGGAGAAATTTTAGCGAAAGAATTAAATGTACCATTATTAATATCAGGAGGTATAACTAATAATCTAGGTGTTTCTGAAGCTAGCGGGGCCGAAAAATATTTATCATATCAAAATATTATATACGATCATAATAGTAAAAATAGTTATGAAACATTATTATATTTAAATAAAATTTATAAAAATACTAAACCCAAATATAATATTTTAATTGTTACAAGTCCTAAGCATTCTATGAGAATGTCCTTATTACTATCTTCTAATGGTTATTCAGTTTCATGTTTTGTAGAAAAATTAGAAAATAAAATAAATTTTTATTCTTTTTTACCAGATTCTAGAACAATAAATTCTATAAATTCATCTCTTTATGAATATTTAGCAATTATTAAATATATTTTTTTGAAATATATTTCTATAAGTGACAATTATGAATAAAAACCTAGTATATATAGTTTCAGAAGATTGGTATTTTTTATCGCATAGACTAGCTCTTGCAAGAAATGCAATGCGAAAAGGGTTTAATGTATTTGTCGTATGTAAAAATACGGGTAAATTAGATAAAATAAAAAGTTATGGTTTTAAATGTTATGAACTTAATGCAAGTAGGAATAATACTTCTATAGTAACTTCTATAAAAGAACTTATAAATATTAGATTAATAATTAAAACAATAAAACCATCTATAGTTCATCTAGTAGCACTTCGTCCAATTATAATGGGTCTAATTGGTATAATTTTAATTAATAATATTAAAGTAGTTTCCTCTATAACAGGAATGGGTTCTATATTTTTATCTAAGAATTTAAAAATAAGATTTTTAAAGTATTTTATTTTTGTATTTCTTTTTATAAGTTTCAAAAGAAAAAAAAATAATATAATTGTGCAGAATAAAGATGATTATAATTTTTTTTTAAAAAAGTTTAATATTAACAAAAATAGAATTTTTCTTATTCGTGGCTCGGGTGTAGATACAAATTATTTTAATTACGTTAAAGAACCTTCTGTTAATTCAATTATAGTTACTTTTGTGGGAAGATTAATAAAAGATAAAGGTATTGAAACTTTGTTTGAAGCATTTAAGAAAGTTAAAAATAAAAATATATATTTATTAATTGCAGGTAATATTGATACTTCTAATCCTAGTGCTATAACTGAAAAATATATAAATAGTGAGTTAAAGAAAAATAAAAACATTTCATGGCTAGGTGAAGTAAAGAATATAAAAAAATTATGGGAGAAATCTCATATTGCTATATTACCGAGTAAAAGAGAAGGTTTACCAAAAAGTTTATTGGAAGCTGCTGCATCAGGAAGAGCAATTATTGCAACAGATGTTGCCGGTTGCAGAGAAATTGCTATAAATAATTATAATGCTATAACTGTAAAATTAGATAATGTTGATGAATTAGCAGCTGCAATAAGATATTTAGCAACTAATCATGGTATTAGAAAACAGTTTGGCATTGAAAGCCGTAAACTAGTTGAAAAAGATATGTCAGATGAAATTATTATTAATAAGACAATATCAATTTATGAAAGCTTATATAAAAGTTTGAATACTGAATTAAGGTAAATGTTTTGGATTATTTAAAGAAAAATATCGTGGTTATAGGTCTAGGATATGTAGGTTTGCCATTAGCAGTAAATCTTTCTAATGCTTTTAATGTAATTGGTTACGATATATCAGATAAAAGAGTTAAAGAATTAAAGTTATTTAATGATAACACTAAGGAAGTAAGTAAAAATAAGCTCTTAAAAGCTAAAAGGCTAAGAGTAACTTCTAGCATTAAGGATATTGAAAAAAATCAAATATATATCGTTACAGTTCCAACCCCAGTTAATAAAGATAAGCTTCCTGATTTATCTTTTTTAAAAAAAGCATGTAAAATGGTAGGAAGAATAATGAAAAAAAATTCTATCATTATTTTTGAAAGTACAGTTTATCCTGGGGTAACCGAAAAAATATGCTCTCCTATTATTGCAAAAAATTCTGGATATGAATTAAATAAAAGCTTTTTTTTAGGTTATAGTCCTGAAAGAATAAATCCGGGAGACAAAAAACATTCAGTTGATAAAATAATCAAAGTTGTTTCTGGTAGTAATGAAGCCACTGCTTCTATAGTTGGAAAGATATATAAAAACATAATTAAAGCAGGAGTATTTTATGCTAAGAGTATTGAAGTAGCAGAAACAGCTAAAGCAATAGAAAATGCACAAAGAGATATAAATATTGCATTTATAAATGAAATCGCATTGTTATGTAAGAAATTAAATATATCTATTTATGATGTTTTAGACGCAGCAAAAACAAAATGGAATTTTTTACCTTTCTATCCAGGCCTTGTTGGAGGACATTGTATAGGAGTCGATCCATATTACCTAGCTCATATAGCAAAAAAATTAGATGTAGATACAGAAGTTATACTTTCAGGAAGACGTTTAAATGATAATATGACAGAAATTATTTATAATATGATACAAAAAAATATACCTAAAAATTCAAGAGTACTTCAGATTGGAATTTCTTTTAAGGAAAATGTGCCTGATATTAGAAATTCTAAAGCTGCAGAGTTGGCAAAAATATTTATAAAAAATAAATACAATATTGAAATATATGACCCTATTGTAAATAAAGAAGATGTTGAAGAGAATTATAATATTAAATTATCTGAAATTTTTGGGCAATATGACAGTGTCATCATAGCTGTTTCTCATAATTTTTTAAGAAATAATAAAAATATTACTAATTGCATTAAAGAAAAAGCTAATATTTTTGATATTACTGGTAAATATAAAACTCTCTTTAATGGAGAAAAATTTAAATATTGGTCTTTATAATTTACGAGAATTTAATTTGAAATTTAATAATAAAAATATAATAAAAAATCATTTTGATAATTTATCCGTAAGTAGAGGAGAATGGATAAAAAAATCAAATACTTTTTATGCCGAAGATATTCTTTGTATGCAGGAGTTTGTAATAGAGGAAAGTAAAGTTTTAGAAATAGGATGTGGAAATGGTCATCTTTTAGCTGCATTAAATCCTAGTTATGGTGTAGGAATTGATATTAGTAAAGGAATGATTAATGAAGCTAAAAATAAGTATGAGAATTTAAATTTTATTGAAGCTGATGCTGAAAATAATAAAACAATTAATAATTTAGGTATTATTTTTGATTATATTATAATTTCTGACACTATAGGATACTTTAATGATATCCAAAGTACTTTAGATAATTTACATAAAGTATGTGATGCTGACACTAGAATCATTGTAGCTTATTATTCTCCATTTTGGGAGCCATTATTAAATATGGCTGCAAAGCTAAAAATGAAAATGCCAGAATTAACAAAATCCTTATTAAATGAAAATGATATTTCCTCTCTTTTAAATTCATCTAAATTTGAAACAGTTAAAAAACAAAAGAAAATTATTTTTCCTTTTAAGTTTTTTGGAATAGGCAGACCTATAAATAGATTTCTAGCTTGTATGCCATTAATTTCTAATTTATGTCTCAGAAATTATGTCGTAGCTAGATCTTTAAAAGTTATTACAAAAAGTTTACCTACATCTGCAAGTGTTATTATTCCCTGTAGAAATGAAAAAGGCAATATTAGAAATGCACTTGAGCGCCTTCCATTATTCACAAAAGATCTAGAAATTATTTTTGTAGAAGGACATTCGAAAGATGGGACATGGGCTGAAGTAAAAAAGGTAATAAAAGATAAAAGGTTTATTGACAAAGGCTTTAAAATGAAAGCTATACAACAGCCAGGAAAAGGAAAAGCTGACGCAGTATTTGCTGCTTTTGATGTTGCTTCTAAAGATGTATTAATAATTCTTGATGGAGATTTAACAGTACCGCCTGAAGATATTCCTAAATTTTGGAAAAAAATTGTTAAGGGTGAAGGCGAATATATTAATGGTAGTAGATTAGTTTATCCTATGGAAAATCAGGCAATGAGGTTTTTAAATTATATAGCAAATAAACTATTCTCTTTATTATTTACTTGGTTACTAGGGCAACGTTATACTGATACTTTATGTGGAACTAAAGTAATTAGAAGAAAACATTATTTGAAGGCAAGCATACGTAACAAGGATTTAGGGGATTTTGATCCTTTTGGAGATTTTTTTATAATATTTGGAGCATCACGATTAAATTTAAAAATGATAGAAGTTCCTATTAGATATCGTGCAAGGGAATATGGTGAAACACAAATTTCTCGTTTCAGTCATGGATTATTGCTAGTAAAAATGGTTATTTTTGCATTTTTTAAATTAAAGGCAATTTAAATGAGGCTTGGACTGCTAGTTTTTTTATTAGCGTTTCTAATTAGATTTATAAATCTATTATTTTTAGACTTGGATACTGATAATTATCTAATTGAAGATCAAAAATTTTATTGGGAATGGTCTTTAAAATCAGCATATTTACCGTGGAGTGAATTATCTGCTGAATTATTATCTGAAAGAATGCCAGGTTCATTTTGGTTTTTTGCACTTTTACAATGGCTAACAAACGAAAACTTATTTTTCATTCTAATTATACAATCTTTAATCGATTGTTGTACTTGTGTAATAATTTATAAATGTGCAGACTTAATTAATAAAAAATATGGATTATTTGCGGGTATTTTTTCAGCTCTTTCGCCTCTAATGGTTGTTATAAGCTCACAAATATTATCTGATACAATATTTCTTTTTATTTTCTCTTCTGCTTTATATTTCTTATTAAGATTTATTTATGTAAAGAACTATTTATATCTATTATTTTTTTGCGCGTTATTTTTAGGAATATCTGCCTTTATAAGAGCGGCTAATTTTCCTTTAATTTTTTTAAGTCTACCCATTATATTCCTTGTAACTAAGATGCAAGATTTTTCTCATAAAAAAATATTTTTTAGTCTGATTATTTTTTTACTAATAGCCCTTTTGCCTGTTTCTAATAGATGGTTTAATAATATTATTTATAATGAAACTTTTTCACTAACTTCTCAAGCTGGTTCTCATGTAGCATATTGGATGGTTCCTGGAATTTTATCGGTTAGTAAAAATATGAATAGAACTTCTGCCTTAGACTATATCAATAATAGAATAAATAATGAAGGAGGTCTGGCGGGTAATAGTTATGAAGATAGTAAGGTTATGCTAAGTGTATCAAAAAGTATTATTCTAGAACAAAGTTTATTAAATTTATCCTATGCATGGTTAAGGTCTTCAGTACTAAATATTGTAACTTCTTCTGTTTTATTAGACTCAAGGGTTAGAAATTTAGATCATCCATCTTTCTCAAAATCAGTTAATATTGTTAAATGGATAAAAAGCTTATTATATGAAAAAGAAAATTTAACATATGGAAAAGTATTATTAATAACTATTATAATCTCAATATTCACTGGATTATCTTTTATAATAGGTATGTCATACTTTTTTAGAGAAAATATTATTATGTGTATTGTCTCTTTTTTAATTATTATCTATTTTTCTTTGATTACTGGGCCTGTTATATCTCCAAAATATTGCTTGCCATTTTTGCCAATTATTATTTATTTTCAAGCCATTACAATGGAAAAATTACTTTTCTTTATTAAGCGAATATATAATAAACATAACGACTAACAACTCGATAAATGGAATAACAGTTATCATATATCTTGTCTCAAAATTAGAGTTAAGGCTGAAAAAAATTGTTCTTGAAATAGCGTAGGAGGTTGTTATTAATAACATCGGAAATAAATATGTATTTTTACTTTTGAAAAATATTATTATTATACTTATTAGAAATATTAACATTAAAAAAAGCCTATAACTGGCATTAAATGCTTTTGAAGCAGCGTGGATAGGAAACTCAGTTGCTTTTTGTATTAAAATATTACTGTTTCCAGAAGCAGCAGCTAAACGTTCTTCTTTACTAAGTCCGCTATCGGGCATTTCATTTGGCCAACCAAAACTTGAAAAAGGATTACTCCACATCCTATATGACCTCGTTAAAGGATAAATTATCCAGTATTCTATAGGATAATTTTTTATTTTGTTTTTTGCGATATTTGCAAATTCATTATCTATGTCTTCAGGAAAATCTTTTTGATTGTATATTTGAAGTTTGCTAATCAATTCTTCAACTCTAAGCCTTTCATCATTATTTTTATAAGCTCTTTCAGGTATGCTTATCCCATCATAATTTTTTCTATTTATTCCCCAAAGTGCTCCAGGTCTCTCATATTCATGAGTAATCCATGTTTTTGTCCATTTCAAATAACCTGTGGGAGATCTACTGCCATCTGGCATAATCATATCAGTCGGCACTAAAGATGGTAAATCTACCATTATATTTCTTACGGTCCACAAACCCCATGTTGAAGAAAGTAATATAGCTATGATTAAACCTTTAACAATTCCATTTTTAAAACCATGAATATATATTGTTGTTACAGCTACAGGAACTGTAAGAAAAATATTATCTAATCTTATCCAAGTAGCAATTATAAGAGCAATAGATATACTTATTATTCTAATTTTATTTTTTGATAATGATAATATTAATTCTGATAATAAATATATAGTTGCTGCAATTGATAAGGTTTCGGTTTGAACATACCGAGGCCAAGCAATTAGTAGCGGTGAAAAAGCTAATACAACTAATAATGGCAAAAGTATTTTTTTATTATTAGATAGCAAATAGGAACTATGTATTAAATATAAGCAAGATAAGCTATAAATAATACTTTGAATAATTCTTACAGCGTAGTCAGAGTTATTAAAAGCTATCCATATAAATGATAAAAATATAGGATAACCTGGCCCATGATTTCCTCCAAAATGAGGAATGCAATCATCTGTTAAAGGGTTAGAGAGTGATACTCCGCAACCATTTACTATATTTTTAGCAACGGTAGTATATATTTCATAATCACCACCAGTTTCAGGAAATAAAAAAATAAAAATTAAACGAGGAAAAATAATAATGAAAAAAAATATAATAAATGTGGTCTGCATTATAATAACCCTTTATAATTATATTTATTACATTTAATTAGAATAGAAGTAAGTCTTTTTAAGGAAAAATATATTGAATTATAAAAAAGCAATAAGGAATTCTTATAGTATAATTAACCCAAACCAAGTTAGTTATATGATTTTTTATGTCACCAATAGATGTAATTTCAGATGCAATTTTTGTTTTTATAGTGCTGAAATTGAAAAAGGACTAAAGCCTAATGAAATGACTGTTGAAGAGATTAGAAAATTTGCTCCTACAATTGGGCCTTTAGTTCAATTATCAATGACTGGCGGCGAAACTTTTATAAGGAAAGAATTTCCAGAAATTGCGGGAGTTTTAATTGATGCAACAGATGCTAGATGGGTAACAATTCCAACTAATGCTTCACTAACAAACAAAATGGTAAAATTTTTAGAGGATATTCTTCCTAGGTTTCCTAATACCTATTTTAGACTTACTTTTTCAATTGAAGGTATAGGAGAGTCACATGATAAATTAAGATCAATGCCGGGATCATATAAAAAAATACAAAAGAGTTATGATATAATTAGTCCTTTAAGAAAAAAATATTCAAACTTAGTTTTAGATTGTAATTCTGTTTTTACTGCTTCTTCAGAAGTTTACCTACTTGATGCTTTAAAAACCATTAATAAAGATTTTAAATTTGATAATATGTCCGTAACTTATGCTCGCGGAGTCATAAAAGATGAGTCACTTAAAAATGTATCAAAAATAAGGTATAAATTAATAAATGAATTTTTAGAAAGTAGAGAGAAAAATAAAGAAAAAAGACTTCTATACCCCTTATGGAGAGGAGTAAATAGTGTTTCAAGGGAAAACTTAATGCGTACTGTTTTTGATGATGAATTTGTTAGTTCTTGTGTTGCAGGAAGAAAACTATTAGTAGTTAGTGAAACGGGTGAGGTTCAGCCTTGTGAAATTTTAGGGAAAAGTTTCGGAAATTTAAGAGACCATGATTGGGATCTAAAGTCTTTATTAAAAAAGCACTCAGTAAACCAGTTACAAAAATGGATAAAAGATACTAAGTGCAAATGTTCTTTTGAGTGTGCATTAGCTGCAAATGTAGTTTGGAAACCTAAAAATTATCCTAAGGTTGTTTCGGCAGCTTTAAAGAATATTGGTAAAAATCATTTAAATCATTAAGATAATTTAGAATGACATATAAAGTTTCATTGATTATTCCAGTTTGGAATGCAGCAAAAACGATTTCAGATTGTATTTTAAGTGCCATTAAAGCTAAAAACTCGCCGAGTGAAATTATTATTGTTGATGATTGTTCAAATGATAATACAGTTTCAATTATAAAAAACCTTATTACTAAATATCCATATATAAAACTCTTAGAATTAAAAAAGAATGTAGGTCCTGCAGCTGCTCGGGATCTTGGTGTAGCTGCCTCAACAGGTGACCTAATATTTTTTACTGATAGTGATACTATTGTATTAAATAATACTTTTGTTAATTGTCTTGAGACTATAAAAAAGTATAAAGCAGATGCAGTTTCTGGAATATATCATCCTGACCCAATAAATGCAGGTAAGACGCAATTATATAAAGCGTTATTTTTCTATTATCATTTTGCAAGACATAAAAAACCTTTTGCCTATGAAACTTTTAATGGTCAAATAGCAGCTATAAAAAAAGAAGTATATTTAAAAACAGGTGGATACAATAAAGAAATAGAATGGGGAATGGATAATGAAAATGAGGAATTTGGAAGAAGAATTATTAAAGAACATTTATTATTATTAGATCCTAATTTTCAGGTTAGGCATAATTTTCCAAATTTTATAAAGTTGTCAAGTACGTATTTTTTTAGAGTGTCAACATGGATGTATGTTTTTATGCAAGACCTTAAATTTGAATCTGGAGGTCCTGCTGCCATGGATTCTGGTATTGCAGTCATAAGTGTTCCTTTAATGATATTATTTTTTCTTTTAGGCCTTATATTTAGTAATATATTTTTCTTTATATCTATATTTTTTATTAATATATGGTTATATGGATATCTAAAATTTTTTATTTTTGTATATAAAAATAAAACTTCATTCTTATTATACTCTATTTTGCTAAATTTATGGTTTAGCTCGGTAATTTCTTTAGGGGCGTTTTGGGGTTTACTTAAATGGTTAAATGGACAGCGGTTAAAAAAAATAAATTAATTTTTTTTTGTTGCCATTACTACCCAAGAACACTGATTAACCCATTCAATTTTATGATCGTGCAAATCGGGATGTTTTAACAAAATTAAGGCTTCTTCTTTTTTATAATATTTAGCTGTTTTGGGCAGCATTTGATCAAAAACAATTTGTTGAATTTGATTAAAAGTAAGCTTTTTTAGTAGTCTAAAGTATTCTAGTTTAGAAATTCCAGAATATATATATAGATATAGAAATATTGTTGGTAAATATGAGATTAATCTCACTAAAGGTAGAGGTGCTTTAGAAAATAATATTTTTCTAATTGGATTTAAAATAGAGATATAAATTTGCATATTTTCATATCCGTATAACCATACTAAAATTTGACCACCTGGTTTGGTGCATTTTACTAGTTCAGATATAGCTTTTTTGGGAAATTCTAAATGATGAACAACACCTATTGAAAAACTTATATCAAACTTATTTTGATATGGTACATCATATATACTATGCTTTTTTACTTTTACATTTTTTAATTTTTTCAAGTTTTTTCTAGCAGCTTTTAACGTTCTATCGTCTATATCAAAAGCTAAAGCAGATTTTGCTCCATAAGATATTGGCCAAAAAGTATTTCTTCCTATTCCGCAACCTGCATCTAATATTTCTTTACCTTTCCAATAACTTTTATTTTTTATAACTTTCGTCCAATTTAAAAATTGTATTTCGTTTATGTCTTTTATTTTGGATGCTATATTCCAGGCATAGCCAAATCTTTCTGGTGTTCCTAGTTTCACATCATAATCTTTTATACTATTATTTTTGACCATTATTTGTATCCATAATATTTTTTTTAATCTAATCTCGCAGTAGTTTTATGTAAAACATATATAGCCCATATGGGTTTTCTGTTATCAATTCCATTCCAGTGATCTTTTAATAATTTTTCTACGTTCTTTCTATTAAAAATATGGTTTAAATTTTTATTGGAGGATAAAAGGGTATCTTCAATCTTTTCTTTTAATGGTCCTCTCATCATTTTAGCAAGCGGTATTGCAAAACCATGTTTTTTTCTACTACTGATAATATTTGGTAATTTATTTTCACTTAATAGTCGAAGTAAAAATTTTGTTCTTCCGTTACAAACTTTATACTTATTAGGAAGATTAATTGAAAAATCTATTATATCTTTAGACAAAAAAGGAGACCTTACTTCTAAGCCATTATACATAGAAGCTCTATCTACTTTTGTAAGAATATCATTAGGTAAATAATGTTGAATAAAAATATCACTTAAATTACTTATAATATCTTTATCTTTATTTTTTGTTATAATTTTTTCCCATGAATTATTATATAAATATTCTTCAGCAAAATCTTTTTTTAATAATTTATATATATTGTTGTCTGAAAACGGAGACATCCATCTAAAAACTTGCTGATTTGGTGCCCATCCAAATCCTCTACTAACATGTTTAAGTAAAAAGTGATAACTCATATAATTATCTTGTGAAGGTAATACTTCCATTAATGATGTTAAAATATGTCCCATCCTTTTAGGAATATAACTTAAAAGGTTTAAGTATTTTGCCACTTTAAAAGGAGCATATCCACAAAATAATTCATCGGCACCATCACCAGACAATGCTACTTTGACTCTTTGTTTAGCGAATTTTGATAATAAATAAGTTGGCAAAATAGATGGATCACTTAATGGCTCATCCATTTTATTTTCAATATATTCTAATGATTTAAGAATTTCAGAATCATTGAATGTTGCAGTATAATTTTTTATTTTTAGTTTGTTAGCTACCAATTTAGCATAATGAGATTCATCATAAGTGTCATTATCCATTTTAATTGTATAACTTGTAATATTTGGATTAATATTTTTTGCATAATAGCTAATTAATCCAGAGTCTATACCTCCAGATAAAAATACGCCTACGGGTACATCAGCTATTAATCTTTCTTTAACAGATTTATGCAAAAGCTGATCAATATTTTCTATATATTCCTTAATGTTAATATTAATATTATTTTTATTTTTATGTTCTAAATTAAAATATTTTTGTTTTGTTACTTTAGATTTTTCTATTTTTATGTATTGCCCAGGCAGCACTTTATTAATTCCGCTTATAATACTTTGGTCAAAAGGAATATAATCTAAATGAAGATATTGCATTAAAGCATTTTTATTAATTTCTTTATTAAATTGTGTTAAACCAGAGACTTCAGAACTAAAATATGTTTTCTTATTTTTAGAAATATAATATAGGGGCTTTTCTCCTAGAGGGTCTCTAACGAGCCACAATGTATCGGTTTTACCTTCATAAAAAGCAAAAGCAAACATTCCCTCAATAATTTTTAACGTTTTTTCCACTCCAAAATGAACTAAAGATTGGAATAATACTTCTGTATCAGAATTATCTCTTAAATGAATATTTTTTTCTCTTAAAACTTTCGCATTTTTTTTATAACCATATATTTCGCCATTAAATAATAGATAGTTATTATTATCCATGCAAGGTTGTTGCCCTCCATTTATATCAATAATAGACAATCTATAATGGCCAAGAGCTATTTGATCATTAATGTATATTGATGAATCGTCAGGCCCCCTATGTTTTATAGGAGACAGCATATTTTTTAAGATTTCTTCATCTCTATTTTTTGAATTGGGGTAAGTAAATCCAGAGAAGCCACACATAACTATTCTTTTTTAACAGTACGTTTTTGTTTTATTAAATAAGAAGGTCTCCCTTTTGATTCAAAATATATGCGTGATTGAATTTCAGCCAATAGCCCTATAAATATGCATATTAGTCCTGACATAGCAAAAAATACTACTAATAAAGGAAGAGGTGTTAAAATAAATGAAATATCCATAAATAATTTTATATAGATAGCTAAAATAGCTAATATAAAAGCTACAAAAAACATAAAAAGTCCAAATTTACCAAATAAATGAATTGGTCTATCTAATGATTTATCAAAAAACCTTATTACCAAAATATCTAAAACTACTTTAGGAATTCTAGACAAACCATACTTTGTATAACCAGCTATCCGGGCATGATGTCTAACTGGTATTTCAGTTACTTTTGCTCCTTCCCAAGATGCATATATTGGAATAAATCGATGCATTTCTCCATATAGTTTTATATCATTTAATATTTCTCTTCTGTAAGCCTTTAAAGTGCAACCATAATCATGCAGATATATTCCCGAAATTCTAGATATTAAACTATTTGCTATTTTTGATGGTAAAATACGTGTTAGTTTTTTATCTGATCTATCTTTTCTCCAACCAGAAACTACATCATAGCCCTCATTAATTTTTGCGATAAGTAATGGAATATCATTAGGATCATTTTGTAAATCTCCATCCATAGGTATAATTATTTCCCCTTTAGAATGGTCAAAACCTGCCTGCATAGCAGCAGTTTGGCCATAATTTCTTCTTAGACTAATTAGTTTAATATTTGAATGAGCTTGGCTTATACTCTCTATAATTTTTTCTGATTTATCAGTACTTCCATCATTAATAAATAAAACTTCGTAATCTATATCAGATAGTGCTTCATATATTGATTTAGATAATTTAATTATATTATCTTCTTCATTATATATTGGTATTACAATAGAAATCATATTTCTTTTATATCATTAATTTATATCTTATAAATTAAAAAAAATAAATTATATTAATAATTTGAATAATTTGAAATTAAATTAATATAAAAAATCTATACTTGATAACTCAAAACTATTAATAATACATTATCAATATAACATTTAAGAGATTACCGGAAAGTTTATGAAATTATTAAATAGCTCTAATTATATTGAAAATATTATTATTATCTTAATAGCAATACTTCTACCTTGGTCTATTATGTTTGCAACACCTCAATTACATATTGGTTATTGGGGGCAAGTAGAAGGAATGGTTATTTTTAGCCATTTTGCAACTGCTATAATAGCAATATTTTTTATTAGGATAGCTGTTTTAGATAAAGATCTAAGGAAATATATTTTACATCCACTAATATTATTACCTGCGATAATAGGCTTCTATTCAGTTTTTTCATCCTTATTTCAAAGGCTTCCTATATTTGCTCTTTATGGCTCTCCCCAATTGGGGCAAGGAGCCTTTTGGTATTTTTCTCTATCACTTTTAACTCTTACTTATTTTTATATTGGTAGGATTAATAAAATAAAGATATTAATTTTTATAAATTTATTTCTTGTAACATCAGTAGTATCTATAGGAAGTTTTTTCCCCACTATAACTGGAATAGTGATTTCTTTCTTTGGCTTTAATGATTGGTTAGCCCTTTATTTCACATCATTTATTTTGCTCTTGATGTACATAATAGAAATATATAGTTTTAAAATAAAAAAAGAATTATTAGGATTAATAATATTTTTTATTCTAGGACCGTTATTCTGGAAAATTGATAATAACTCATCCATTATGTTATGGTTTTTAATAACTATAGCTTGGATGTTTTCGTTAATTTCATTAAATCATTTTAAAAAATTAGAGATTGTACATAGATTAATATATAATCCTTTATTTTTTACATTCATACCCATTATTTTATCTTTTGTTATGGTTTTGTCGTCTTTTATATTCTGGGATGGCAAGACTGATATGACTGACGAAATAACAGAAAGCCTGGGACATATAGCTACATTGGTAGCAAGAGGTTCTATAGTTAGAGTGTTATTCGAACATTTAATTAGTTTTAAAGCATTACTAATTGGCTTTGGTTGGGGTAGTATTTCAGAGCTATTGATTAAAAGTTTTACTCCTGAGGTATTTTATCAAATTAACACTGGAAATAGAGTTCATTTTCATACTCATAATGAACTCTATTTCCAGTGTTAATTTGATAAAATACCTCAGGAGTAAAACTTTTAATCAATAGCTCTG
>MDTA01106937.1_pt1 | contig 25398 bp, 25 predicted proteins | sample 811151 | NCBI WGS metagenome assembly MDTA01 (sample SAMN05326648, study PRJNA326480) | marine metagenome | isolation source: seawater | place: Indian Ocean: South | collected 2010 | reverse complement strand
GATGGAGCAAATCTTGTTGCTACTTTTTTCATTAAAAATGTTTAGACTATTTTGCTAGAAGTTTCTATATAAAGATACTAAAATGCCTTGAACTTTAACTCTGTCTGGACCAAAAATCTTGGTTTCGTAATTTTTATTGGCACTTTCTAAGGCTATAGTTTTTCCTTTTCTTCTTATTCTTTTTAGCATAGCCTCGTGATCATCAATTAAAGCTACTACGATTTTTCCATTTTCAGCCGTATCTGCTTTTTTTACAATTACTGTATCTCCCTCATTTATTCCAGCCTCAATCATTGAGTCGCCTTGTACTTTTAAACCAAAATATTCTCCATTTTTTTCTAAGTTTATCGGTAAAGGAACTTTAGAAACTTCATTTTGTATGGCTTCTATAGGTGTACCTGCTGCAATTTTTCCTAAAACTGGAACTTCATTTTTTTTATTTGTATCACTGTCAAGACCACCTCTAATTACACTTGGTGAAAAACTATTATAAATGTCATTTGCAGAGGCTGTTTCTGGCAACTTTATTACTTCTAGCGCCCTTGCTTTGTGGGCTAACCTTTTGATAAAACCTCTTTCTTCCAATGCGCTGATCAATCGGTGAATACCGGATTTAGATTTTAAATTTAGAGACTCTTTCATTTCTTCATATGAAGGAGAAACCCCAGAACTTCTCAACTTTTTGTTGATAAATAACAGCAAATTTTTTTGTTTTTTTGTTAGCATAGAACAAATACCGTACAAATGATGTTCTACAAAAGTTCTTTTCATTTAACAACAGTAAAAAAACCCTCATATAAAGGGTTTTTTCAATTACAAAACGCTAAAAAGAGAGTTTTTATCTAAATTTTTCAAAAGTGATTCACCTATCAAAAAAGTTTTTATGGAAGTTTTGGTGGATAAATCTAATAACTCTTCTTTTGTTTTTATTCCACTTTCAGAAATGAGTGGAGAAGGGTGTTCCCTTAAAATTTTGTAAATATCATAAGTCGTATTTATATCAACCTTCAAAGTTTTTAGATTTCTATTGTTAATACCTAACAAGGCGTCTTTAAATTTTAGTGCACGTTTTGCTTCATCAACCGTGTGTACTTCAATTATAATTGACATCTTTAGTTTTAAAGCTTCCTCATACAACTCATAAGCCAAACTATCAGAAACACCTGCCAAAATTATCAATATAGCATCAGCTCCATAACTTTTGGCAAGTGGAATTTGAAATTTATCTACAAAAAAATCTTTGCAAAGAACAGGTAAATTAATTTTTTGTTTTATCTTGCCAATATGGTCCAAACTACCTAAAAAAAAATCTTCTTCAGTTAAAACAGATAAGCAGGTAACTCTATTTTGGTTATATATTTTGGCAATTTTGATAGGATTATAGTCATTAATAATTATGCCTGCCGAAGGACTAGCCTTCTTAATTTCTGCAATAATTGAGATTTTTTTATTAACTAAATTATTTTGAATTTTTTCTTTAAAATCAAGGTAGGTGCTATTTTTTTTTATAGTTTCTTTTAAAAATTCTACATCGATCTTTTTTTTAAGATTATCTATTTTTTTTGTTTTTATTTTAATTATTTTTTCAAGAATATTTTCAGTCATTTTGAATTTTTAATAGATATTTATACGGCGAGCCTGACTTTATAAAACTTCTGGTGTATTCATAAGCTAATTTAAAATCTTTATATTTTTCAGAAATTATTAGTCCCGCAGCAGCGTTTAAGCAAACGGCCTTAGAAAAATCGTTATCTTCACCTTTAAAAATTTCGATAATCTTATTAGCATTAAACTGAGCATCGTCTCCAACTATATTTTCAAATTTATCTGCATTAATCCCTAAATCTAATGGATCGATCGTGATTTCAGAAATTTTATTATCTTTAAGTTGCACAATTTGGGTTTTGGTATAAGGAGATATTTCGTCCAAACCATCATCGCTGTTAACAATCCATGCAAACTTGATTTTTAAATTTAATAAGGCCTTTGCAAATGTTTTTAGAAGTTTTTTATCAAAAACACCTACCACTTGTCTTTGCACCAGTGCAGGACTACTAAGAGGTCCAATCATATTAAAAATGGTTCTTTTACCAATTTTTTTCCTTGTAGGTCCTACAAATTTCATAGCGCTATGGTAGTTAGGTGCAAACATAAAACCAAAATAATTTTTATTTATTTGATCTTCCACTTCAACCGGTTCTAAATTAATTTTAATTTTTAGCGCCTCCAAAACATCACCAGATCCACATTTTGAAGAAATAGCCTTATTCCCATGTTTCGCAACTTTTACTTTCATACTAGACAATAATAATGCAGAAGCTGTTGAAATATTAAGTGTATGTAGACCATCTCCACCAGTTCCACATGTGTCAATACAATCATTCACATTAACTCTTTTTGATTTTTCCCTAAGAATATAAACACCTCCCGCAATTTCGTCTGATGTTTCACCTTTTTCAGATAATAATGTTAAAAAATCGAATATTTCTTCATCATTAGCTTTGCCCTCCATTAATAACTTAAATGCTGATTTACTTTCTTCAAAATTTAAATTTTTATTACGTCTAATTTTTTCTAAGAATTCTTTCATATATTTTTAATATTAATGAAATTTTTCAAAATCTTCATACCAATTTTAGTTTTAATACTTTCAGGATGAAATTGAACCCCATGAATATTATATTTTTTATGCATTATTCCCATAATAGTACCATCTTTGGTCTGAGCAGTAATGGCAAGTTCGCTTGAAAGATTTTTTTTCGAAATTATTAGACTGTGATAACGGGTGGCGATAAACTTAGAGTTCAAATTACGCAAGATTCCAAGTTTAAAATTATATATTTGAGATGTCTTCCCATGCATGGGTTTTTTTGCTTTTATTATTTTAGAACCAAAAACTTGACCAATTATTTGGTGACCCAAACAGACACCCAAAATTGGTTTTTTTTTATAAAATTTTTTAACAATTTGAATGCATTTACCACTCTGATTTGGATTACCTGGTCCTGGAGAGATTACAATTTTTTGAAATTTATTAACTTCAGAGATTTCAATATTATCATTTCTTTTTACAGCAACTTCTGCTCCCAAATTTGAAATATAGTGGTACAAATTATAAGTAAAACTATCATAGTTATCAATTAGAAGTATTTTCATTTACTCTACCGATTTTAATAAAGCTTTTGCTTTATTTAGGGTTTCATTAAATTCTCTTTCAGGAATACTGTCAGCCACAATTCCAGCTCCAGCTTGTATAAAAAATTTATTTTTTTTTGTAATCGCTGTTCTAAGTGCAATACAAGTATCAAAATCTCCATTCGAGGAAAAGTATCCAATCCCACCAGCATAAATTTTTCTTTTGGAGTTTTCCAATTCATCAATTATTTCCATTGCTCTTATTTTTGGTGCACCAGAAACGGTACCAGCTGGAAAACCAGACATCAATGTTTCATAACTCGTAAATTTATTATTAAATTTTCCAGTTACATTTGAGACAATATGCATCACATGAGAGTATTTTTCTATTTTGAATTGTTCAGTGACTTTTACTGAGTTAATTTTTGAAACTTTTCCAGCGTCGTTTCTTCCCAAATCTAAAAGCATTAAATGTTCTGATAATTCTTTTTTATCATTTAATAACTCTTTCTTTAAAAGATCGTCTTGTTTCTTACTTTTTCCTCTAGGTCGTGTTCCAGCTATGGGTCTAATTGTTATAAGACCATTTCTCAATCGAACTAAAATTTCAGGACTAGTCCCTATGATTTGAAAATCTTTGAAGTTAAAGTAAAACATAAAAGGAGAAGGATTTGAAACTCTTAAATATTTATATACCTCTATTGGTTTTTTTTTTAACTTTGTCTCAAATCTTTGACTTAAAACCACCTGAAAAATATCTCCTATTTTTATATATTCTTTAGCCTTATTAATATTTGAAATAAATTTTTTTTTATTAATATTGGATTTAATAAAAATTTTTTCTTTTATTTTTTTTATTTTGGGAGCTGTACTTGATTTTATTGAAATTTTTTCAAGATCTAATAACCTCGTTTTTAATTGATGGTGCTTTTCTTTATAACTAATTATTTTTTCATCTCCAAAAACGTTAACAATATAAAAAATTTTTTTTTTTAAATTATCATGAATTATTAATTCTCTAGGACGCAGCAACCTGACGTCAGGTATTTTTAAATCGTCCTTACAACTATTTGGAATTTTCTCTATATATCTTATTGTGTCATATGAAAAATATCCTGATATTAGCGAGCATATTGGAGGTAAACTTTTTGGTGTTAAAAAAGTAAAGTTATTAATAAGATTATCAATAATATTTTTTGGTTTTCCATTAATTCTTTTCCTTTTTTTATTTTCATCAATAATAAATGACTTACCATTGTTAAATTCCCAAATTTTATCCGGATCCCTTCCAAAAATGGTATATCTTCCTCTCAATTTTCCCTTTTCTACAGACTCAAATACAAAGCTATTTTCAGCTGTTAAAAAATTATCAATCAAAATATCAATTCTTTTAAGATTGTTAATTTTTTTTACAATATAAAAAATTTGATTTTTTTTTTTCTTATGCTGTGATTTAAATTTTTTTAAGTTTTGAATTTTCATTAATTAAAAAAACTTTTTACTCTTTCGATTGTTTTATAATTAATCTTTATATCATATTTAACGTTTAAATAGTTGTCATAAATTTGATATAATGATTTGCTTAGTTTTTCATTCGCAAAATTTTTATAATCTTCTGAATTTTGCTTTTTACTTGGAAATTTTTGAATTGTGAATTTATCTATTTTAGCAAGATAAATTTCGCCATTCTCATCATTTATTAAAGTAAATGATTTTTCTGGCAAAGAAAAAATTTGTTCTACTGATTGTATTGTAAATTTCATGTTATCTCTTTTTGACTTCAAAATTATTTTCTCGATTTGTGAATTGAATTTTTGTGATGTTTCAATAAAATCATTTTGAGTAAAATTATTTGAATTTATCTGTTCAAAATATTTTTTGTTGATTTCAAAAATTTTTTTATTTCGCATTTTTTTTAGAACCTCCTCTCTGAATAATCTATCGGTTAGATCAGGAATTGTATTTAGAAGCTCACTTACTCTATAAAAAATAATAAATTCATTTTTATCTATAATTCCAAATTTTTGCGATCTATTATTGTAAATTTCATTTTCAATTTTATTTAAGGTATCATAAGGATAAAAATTTTCTTTACTTACTATTTTTACGTCAAACTCCGAAAATAAATCTTTTAATGTTTGACCCTCAAAAAGTTTATTTTCAAATTCATCTATTTTTTCAAAAAATAATTCATTAAATTCATTAGAGTCAATTATATCTTTTGGTGTTATTTTTGAATATGAAAAGTTTATCATATCCCTTTTAAACGATTGATTATTATCGATTAAAAATTCTGTTATATCTTTTTCAGTATAATCGCTTTTATATTGATTTTTAAGATTTATATAACTTATTTTAGCTCCACTTGTATCCTCAATAAATGATTTAATTGTCAAAAAATTTGGAATTTTAATTCCTCCACTTATATAATTAAATAATATTTTTTGGATTTCATTTTCCCTTAATCTTTCTTCAAATGAATAACTATCTATTGAATTTGCTAAAAGAAATTTTTCATATTTAGATCTTGAAAAGTTACCCTTATCATCTAAAAAATTTTTATTTTTAATGATTCTTTCTTTAAGAGTTTCGTCTGAAATTTCAAGACCAAAATCTTTTATTTCTAATTCAATCAATTTTTTTGAAATTAATTGTGCTAGCAGTTCTTCTATTATATTATTTTCTAAATTTTGTCTTATTATCTTTTCACTTATTCTTTGATCATTTAGAAAGTCCATAAATTCACTTGTAGATATGTTTTCATTGTTAATTTTAACCAAATTATTTGAATTCCCAGAATTAAATACACCTCCCATACCCCAAAAAACGAAGGGTATTACAATTATCACAAGTAATATTTTTGCAAATATTGTTTTCGAGAATTTTCTAATATTTTCTAACATAATTTTTTTAAAATATTGATCTATAAAACACAAACCTATAGATTAAATTCTTAACTATGACAAACAAATATATGTATTTTATAGCAAACTGGAAAATGTTTGGTACATTAAAATCAGTTAATTCACTCTCAAAGGTTATAAAGTACACAAATTCACTTACTAACAGAAAGTTCAAACTTATATATTGTCCACCTTTTACATTGTTGGATAAATTTAACAATAAATTAAAGAATACAAATATTGAAATAGGTGGTCAAAACTGTCATCATAGTGATGGATTTGGATCATTTACAGGATTTGTAAGTCCTAAAATGTTGAAAGATTGTGGTGCGAAATATGTAATTTTAGGACATTCCGAAAATCGTCAAATAGGTGAAAATGATAAAATAATAAATTTAAAGATTAAAAACTGTCTAAAAAATAATTTAAAAGTTATATTATGTGTTGGTGAGACTTTTATCGAAAAAAAACAAAAAAAAACTAAACAAATAATCTCTTCACAAATAATTAAAGGACTTAAAAAAATTAAAGACACCAAGAATATTATAATCGCCTATGAACCCGTCTGGTCTATAGGAACGGGAAAATTAATATCGACGGATGAATTAAGTTATTTGATCGAATATATTAAAAAGATTTTAAAAAGTAGATATAAGATTAAAAAAACGAAAGTGCTTTATGGTGGTTCTGTAAAAACGAAAAATATAGATCAATTAAAGAAGATTGATATTTTAGATGGTTTTTTAATTGGTGGTGCTTCACGAAATCCACAAAATTTAATTGATATAGTGAAAAAATCATATATTTAAAAGACATGGAAAATATATTGTTAATAATAAATATGGTTTTAGCATTGATTCTTGTGCTTCTTGTACTAATACAAAAGTCTGAGGGTGGGGCTTTAGGTATTGGAATTTCTCAGGAAAGTTTTATGCTGTCGAGAACAGCAGGTAATTTTTTGACTAAAGCAACAGCAATAATTGCCACTTTATTTATAATTTGTAGTCTATCATTGACCATTTTATCGAGAGAAAGCCTTGAACCCCCAATCTCTGTGATCGATAAACTTGATGAAACAGACGCACCCTCAATCCCATCCGACCAAAATTAGTTCTTTTAAATTTTGCATTTAAAGGTTATAACATACTTCCATGGCGCGATTTATTTTTGTCACTGGCGGCGTGGTTTCATCACTTGGAAAAGGGTTGTCTTCAGCATCACTTGCTTATTTATTAAAATCACAGGGTTATAAAGTTAGGGTCAGAAAGATGGATCCATATCTAAATGTAGATCCGGGGACAATGAGTCCTTTTCAACATGGAGAAGTATTTGTTACAGATGATGGAGCTGAAACGGATTTAGATCTCGGTCATTACGAGAGATTTACTGACATCTCTGCAAAAAAAAATGATAATATAACTACAGGAAAAATTTATCAGGATATAATATCAAAAGAAAGAAAAGGTGATTATCTTGGTAAAACTGTTCAGGTTATTCCTCACGTAACAGAAAGAATAAAAGAGTTTATAAAAAAAGATATTAGAACTGAAGATTTTGTAATTTGTGAAATAGGTGGAACAGTTGGAGACATCGAAAGCTTACCTTTCTTAGAAGCAATTAGACAATTTGCAAATGATATAGGAAAAGAAAAAACTTTGTTCATTCACTTAACATTAGTTCCATTTTTAAAGTCTTCTGATGAAATCAAAACGAAACCAACTCAACATTCTGTTAAAGAACTTAGAAGTATTGGTATTCAACCTGATATCGTTATCTGTAGATCTCAGCAGTCAATTCCAATAGATCAAAGAAAAAAGATATCGTTATTTTGCAACATACCAATTGACAGAGTAATAGAGACAGTTGATGTAAAAACAATATATGAAGCACCAATTAGTTTTTTCAAAGAGGGTTTAGATAAACAGGTGTTTAAATATTTTAAAATGAAACCTAAGAAAAAGGTAAATTTAAGTCCATGGAAAAAAGTTACGAGAATTATAACCAATAAAAATACAAAACAGGTAAATATTGCAATAATTGGTAAGTATGTCGATTTAAAAGATGCTTATAAATCTCTTGATGAAGCTTTAATACATGGTGGAATTAAAAATAAAGTAAAAATAAATTTAAATAGAATTGAGTCTGATAGACTTAAAACTCATGAGGTAAGCAATAAACTCAAGAATATTTCTGGAATTCTAATACCCGGAGGTTTTGGAAAAAGAGGCACAGAGGGTAAAATTGCATGCATTAATTATGCTAGAAAAAACAAAATTCCTTTTTTAGGTATATGTTTTGGAATGCAGATGGCCATAATAGAATTTGCAAGAAATGAGCTTAAGATCAAAAATGCTAGCTCAAGTGAATTTGATAAAAATTGCCATGCAGTAGTTGGTTTAATTGAAGAATGGAATAAAAATGGAAACATAATTAAAGGTACATCAAAAAATCTAGGTGGAACAATGCGTTTAGGCTTATATCCTGCAAATTTGAAACACAATTCATTTGTAAAAACAATTTATAAATCAAATGTAATTTATGAAAGACACAGACACAGATATGAGGTTAATATTAATTTGAAAGCAAAATTTGAAAAAAAAGGAATGTTTTTTTCAGGGTTGTCACCAGACAATCAACTACCTGAAATTGTTGAGTTAAAAAATCATCCTTGGTTTATAGGAGTACAATTTCATCCAGAATTTAGGTCTAGACCTTTAGACCCGCATCCATTATTCTCATCATTTATTGAAGCAGCAAAAAAGAATCAATGAAAAATATCACAATAAATTGTAACGGAGTTGAATTATCAAATGATAAAAGACTAACTATAATAGCCGGGCCCTGCCAACTTGAGACTGAAGTTCATGCCATGGACATGGCTGGAAAAATCAAAGAAATTACTCAGAAACATAACTTAGGATTTATATATAAAACATCTTTTGATAAAGCTAACAGAACAAGCTTAAGTGGAAAAAGAGGTATTGGTTTAGAAAAATCACTACCAATCTTTGACAAAATAAAAAAAGAACTTGGGATAGCAGTTTTAACAGATGTTCATAATATAGAACAATGTAATATAGTTGCAAAACACGTTGATGTTCTTCAAATTCCAGCTTTTTTGTGTAGACAAACTGATTTGTTAGTCGCTGCTGCCAAAACAAAGAAAATAATAAATGTTAAAAAAGGTCAGTTTCTTGCGCCTTGGGATATGACCAATGTCGTAAAAAAAATTTCCGATAGTGGAAATAAAAATATTTTGATTACTGAACGAGGAGCAAGTTTCGGTTATAATACTTTAATATCTGACATGAGGTCAATACCCATAATGAGTAAAACTGGATATCCAATTATATTTGATGCTACACATTCAGTCCAGCAACCAGGAGGACTTGGAGATAAAAGTGGTGGGCAAAGGCAATTCGTTCCACATTTATCTAGAGCAGCAGTTGCTGTAGGAGTTGCTGGCGTTTTTGTTGAAACCCACCAAGATCCTGATAATGCTCCATCAGATGGACCAAATATGATTCATCTTAGTGATCTGGAAAATTTAATTAATCAATTGGCTGATATCGATAAATTAATAAAAAAATAAATTAAAAGTATGTCAAAAATAACAAAAATTGTTGCAAGACAAATTTTTGATAGTAGAGGCTTCCCAACAATAGAAACTGAGATTTTCTCTGGGAAAATTTCAGCAAAAGCTATTTGTCCCTCAGGAGCTTCGACTGGTAGTTATGAGGCATTCGAAAAACGAGATACTTTTAATAAAAAATTTTTGGGTAAAAGTGTTTATAGCGCAGTTAATAATGTCAATAAAGTGATTTCAAAAAAAATTATAAATAAGAATGTTCACAATCAAGAATTAGTTGACTCAATTTTAATTAATTTAGATGGTACAAAACATAAATCAAAATTAGGTGCAAACTCAATATTATCAGTATCAATTGCAGTTAAAAAATTATCTGCTAAAATAAAAAAAACTCACCTTTTTAAAAATTTCTTAATAAAAAAAGATTTTAAATTGCCTTACCCTCTTATGAATATTATTAATGGTGGGGCTCACGCTAATAACGGTTTAAGAATACAAGAATTTATGATTAGACCAGATAAAGCAAAAAGTTTCAATGAAGCTTTAAACATATGTTTTTTAGTTATACAAAATCTAAAAAATCTCTTAAAGAAAAAAAATCTTTCAACTGCGGTCGGTGATGAAGGTGGTTTTGCTCCTATGATTACAAAAAACGAAAATGCTTTAAAACTTATAGTTCGAGCAATAAAAAACTCTGGTTTTGAAAATGGCAAAGATGTTTCAATATGTTTAGATGTTGCAGCTAATGAATTAATAAAAAATAAAAAATATTCAATATTTTCAAGCAAATATATTTCTACTTTAAATTCGATTAAAAATTATTCCAGATTAATAAAGAAATTTAAAATAAAATCCATAGAAGATCCTTTTGGAGAAAATGATTGGAGTGCGTGGTCTAATTTATCGAAAAAAGAAAAAATTCAAATTGTTGGGGACGACTTATATGTTACAAATTTAAGTAGGTTAAAAATAGGATTTCTTAATAATTCGTCAAATTCAATTTTAATAAAACCGAACCAAATTGGCACTGTAACCGAAACTATCGAAGTAATAAAATTTGCTCAAAAAATTGGATTTTCAACAATTATTTCCCACAGGTCAGGAGATAGCGAAGATACTTTTATAGCTGATCTAGCCGTCGGAACTGGATCAAGTCAAATAAAAACTGGTTCATTAACGAGATCTGAAAGGGTATCGAAATATAATCAATTATTGAGAATAGAGGAAAAACTTGGAAGAAATTCGAAAATGGCTAAAATAAAAATATAATGATAAATTTTAAAAAAAATTTTTTTTCAATAACCTTATTTTTATTGATAATTTATTTTATGTTTAATTTATTATCTGGTGAAAGAGGTCTTTTTTCATATTACGAGAAAAAAAACTTTTTATCTAACCTTGAGAAATATGAGTATAATTTGTCACAGAATATTAAGATGCTTGAATTGCATAATTCTCTTTTAACAGAGAAAATTGACCTTGATTTTGTTGAAATATTAATTAGAAAAAATTTTCAATACGGAAAAAAAAATGAAACAATTTATTTAATAAATACTGATGAAAACAGATAAGCCTAGACATCCTGAAAAAGTTAACAAACCTTTTAATCCAATAAAAAAGAAACCAAAATGGATAAGATCAAAACTTCTTAATAGTAAAGAATTTTTTCTCACCAAAAGCATTGTAAATAAAAATAACTTAGTTACCGTGTGCCAAGAGGCTAACTGTCCGAATATTACTGAATGCTGGAGCAAAAGACATGCAACATTTATGATCATGGGAGATACTTGCACTAGGGCATGTGCTTTTTGTGATGTAAAAACTGGAAAACCAAATAGTCTAGATCCTTTTGAACCAGAAAAAATATCTGCAGCAGTTAAAAAATTAAACTTAAGACATGTGGTTATAACCTCGGTAGACCGTGATGACTTAAGTGATGGTGGTTCTAATCATTTTTACGAAACAATCATCGAAATAAAAAAAAAAAATCAATTTACAACAGTTGAGGTTTTAACTCCAGACTTTTTACGGAAAGGAAATTCCTATAAAAAAGTTTTAGAGGCTAAGCCAGATGTTTTTAACCATAATATTGAGACTGTTCCGAGTTTATATTTAAAAGTAAGACCAGGTTCTAGATATTTTGCATCTTTAGAGCTTTTAAAGAACGTTAAACAATTAGATGCCGAAATTTTTACTAAGTCTGGTATAATGGTTGGAATGGGAGAAACAAAGGATGAAATTTTACAAGTGATGGATGATCTAAGATCAGCCCAAGTAGATTTTTTAACAATAGGCCAATATCTACAGCCTTCACCCAAACATTTTCCTTTGAAAAAATATTATAATCCTGAAGAATTTAAAGACTTTGAAACAATTGCAAAAGCGAAAGGTTTTTTACTAGTTTCCTCTTCTCCGTTAACAAGATCATCTTATCATGCCGATGAGGATTTTTGTAGACTTAAAGAAGAGAGAATAAAAAAAAATAATGCCGAAAGCCTCAGTAAAGAGATTAATACATAATAAAAAAGAAGAACTTATAAATTTGGTTTTATCAATCGATAAGTATCCAGACTTTATACCTTATTGCTTGAATTCAAAAATATATGAAAAAAAAGACGAGCTAGATGCTACATATATTATTGCAGATTTAACTATAGGAAAAGGTATTTTCAAAGACACATATAAAAGCAAAGTAAAATTCGATAAAAAAAAAGATGCAATTTTTGTAAAAAATATAAATGGTCCGTTAAAATATTTAGATAATAAATGGTATTTTTTCGAAAAAAATGACTTAACCGAAGTGGTTTTTGAAGTTGATTTCGAGCTCAAAAATAAGTTTTTAAATATTTTAATGACGAGGTCATTTAAATATGGTCTTGATAAAATAGCCGATGCTTTTCAAAAAAGAGCAGAAGAATTAAAGAATTCCTCTTAAAATTAGTTTAAGAGCGGTTTTAACTGTTTGTTTTTGAATATATTTTCTATTTTTGTTTTTAAACTTAAATTTTACAATCTTAGTTACATTATTTATTTTAATTCCAATAAATACTAGTCCAACAGGTTTGTTATAAGAACCACCTTTTGGACCCGCTATTCCTGTTACAGATACGTTTACCTTGCTTTTAGTAATTTTGCTTAAATTATTAACCATAGCAGCACAACATTCTTCGCTAACCGCACCGTGTTTTTTAATAATAATTTTGGGTACCTTTAATATGTTGTGTTTGGCTTCATTTGAGTAAGTAACTAACCCGGTTGAGAAAACTTTAGAGGAGCCACTAATTGAAGTAATAGAACTGGAAAGCAATCCACCAGTACAAGACTCTGCAAAAGAAATCTTTAACTTTTTTCTTTTTAAGATTGAGATAATTTTTTTACAAATTTCCATAAATAATAATAAATATATATAAAACTATTAATGTAAAAATTCCAGCAACCAAATCATCTAATACAACACCAGCACCATTTTTCATTTCTTTATCAATTTTATTTATTGGGAACGGCTTCAAAATATCAAAAAATCTAAAACCAACAAAAGATATAAAAGTTAAAATAATATATGAGGTTACAGAAGAAGAGGCCATCGTTAATAAAATATAAAAAAATATTAAAGGTATTGACTGACCCAAAAATTCATCAATTACAATTTCTTTTGCATCAATTTCCTTAAAGTTATTTTTTTTGTTATCTATTAATTTGATAGAAATTATTAATATTGAAATAAAAAATAAAATTAAAAAAAAATAGTTAATTTTAAAATTAAAACAAAATATATATATTAAAGAAGTAATTAATGAAGCTAAAGTTCCAGGTGCATATTTAGAATAACCAATGCCAAACATTGTAAGCAGGGATTTTTGCAAAAAATTATTCATATTTTATTATTGATGTAATAACTTCACATGCAATTGCCTTTTGTTTTCCAATTACACCTAATTTTTCTGCTGTCTTTCCTTTAACATTGATCTTATTTTTTGAAATTTTACAAATATTTGAAATAGATTTAATTATTCCCTCTTTATATTTACTTATTTTTGGTGTTTCAGTAATTATATTAATATCCAAATTATTTACATAATACTGCTTAAGCATTATCTTTTTTATTACTTGTTCTAAAAGAATCGTAGAACGAATATTTTTATATTTTTTATTTTTATCTGAAAACATATTTCCAATATCACCCATTTTACATGCACCTAAAATAGAATCTGTGATAGCATGCAAAACTGGATCGCCGTCCGAATGACCAAGTGTTCCTAATTTTGATTTTATTTTTAAACCACCTAAATATAAATTCCTTGCTGGTACCAATCGATGAACATCAAATCCTATACCATAAAAAACCTCTTTATTAAATTTTAGATCACTTTTTTTTGTGATTTTTTTGTTCATCTCCTCTCCCGCGATAAACTTAATTTTTTTATTTTTTTTTATCATCAAATGGGAGTCATCAGTGGTTTTATTGTCTACTAAATTTTGTACATCATAAATTGATTTAAAATTAAATCCTTGTGGAGTTTGAGCTAAAAACATTTTATCTCTATCCACGTTTTTAATTTTGTTTCCTGATTTAAATTTTACTGCGCTTGAGATTTTTAAAACTGGAATAACGCCATCTGAGTCTTTAAGATTTTTCAAAATTTTATTAATTAATTTATTCGAAAAATCTGGTCTAGCACCATCATGAATTAAAACTTTTTTAATATTTTTATTTTTTAAAAATTTTAGACAATTTTTTGCCGAATAAGCTCTACTATTCCCGCCGCTTATTATTTTGATATGATCTTTTAAATCTATTTTACTATAAAATTTTTTATGAGCTTTATTTACAGCTATAACAATATGTTTGAATTTTTTTGCAGCAATTGCCTTTGCGATAGAGTGAGAAATAAGCATTTTTCCTTTATAATTTACGTAAGGTTTTGGAACTTTCGAATTAAACCTCTTACTTTTTCCTGCAGCTAATATTATAAATCCATTACTCATGATTATTTATAAATTTTTTAGAATTAAATCACAATGATTGATTTTATTAAAAAAAATATTTTTATTGGCTTAGTATTTATTGCTACCTTATTTATTGGTTTCTTAACATTTTTAACATTTATCGATAAAAGTTTTATATCATTAACAGAGAAAAATTTACAAAACTTACTTATTATAAACATTATTTTTCTTTTACTTTTTTTTATAATGATTTTTGTAGAAGTAAAAAATTCAATAAGAAAAGATATTAATGTAAGTGGGTCATTTGCCAATAGAAAGTACATTACTTTTTTTTCATTATTTACATTAATTCCATCACTACTCATCTCAATATTTTCTTTGTTTTTATTTTCTTTCGCTCTAGAAAAGTATTTTGATAAAAAAATTACCTCAGCAGTAAACAACTCTTATGAATTAGCAAAAAATTACGTCGATGAAGTTCGTAATAAAATTGAGTCTGATATTGTTCTTATATCTATAGATCTTAATAAAAATATCGAAACTTTTTACAATAACCCGAAACTATTTCAAAGATTTTTGAACACTCAAAGACTTATTAGAGGCGTTGATGAAATACATCTTGTTGATAGTTCGGGCAATATAATCAATACAACAATTGAAGATAAAAATAACTATAATCCACCAAGTAAAGAAGCATTAGAAATGGTATTTACTGATGAAAGACCCTTAAAAATAATAAATACTTATGAAAATAAATCTGCAGCTTTATATCGTTTAACAAATTATATAGACACATATCTTTATGTTGTAAAATTTTTAGATCAAGAAATTTCAAATTATTTAATTGAAGCAGAAGAAGCATTAAATTTTTATTATATTGTAGAAGACCGCAGAACTGGAATTAGAATTTCTTTTATTTTGATTTATGTTGTAATCGTATCCCTATTATTATTTTTATCTATATCAATTGCAATAAGATTTTCCTCTAGATTTTTTACATCAATAAGTAACCTTATTTCCGCATCATCTAAAATTGGTAAAGGAAAATTAAATACAAAGGTTCCTTTTATAAAGACTGATAAGGATTTAGAAATTCTAAATGAAAATTTTAATCTCATGATAGACCGTCTAAAAGATCAGCAGGAAAAATTAATTTTAAATGAAAGACACGAAGCTTGGGAGAGCATTGCAAGAAAACTAGCACATGAAATTAAAAATCCTCTTACACCAATGTTATTAACCATTGATAGGATTAAAAATAAATATTCTGAAAACCTTGATAAAAATGATAAAGAAAAATTTAATGAATATTTAAAGACTATTAATAAACAAATAAATCAAATTGAACATCTTATAAATGAATTTTCAGATTTTGCCAGAATGCCAAAACCTATATTCAAAGATAACAATATTGTAGAGATTTTAAAAGAGAATATTAAATTAATGAAACAAATTGATAAAGAAACAAAAATTTTTTTTATTTTTAAAAAAGATAAGATATATTTAAATTGTGATAGTGAGCAAATGTCGAGAGTATTTTTGAATCTTATTAAAAACTCCCTTGAGAGTATAAGTGAACGATACAAAAAAACCCCTAATTTTAATAAAAAAATTAATATAGAAATCATTGATAAAAAAGAATATATAGAGGTAAATTTTATTGATAATGGACTAGGATTTCCAGAAAAAGATTTGAAAAATTTGTTTAAACCATACTTTACTACAAAAAAAGAAGGAAGCGGCCTAGGTTTATCAATTGTAAATAAAATAGTAAATGATCACAAAGGTAATATAAATTTTATCAATAAAAAGAATGGTGCAAAAATTAATTTAAACTTCCCAAAAAATGCCTAACGAAATATTAATAGTAGACGATAATCCAGATATTAGAAATATTCTTAATGACTTAATAATTGAAGCTGGACACAAAACAAGATTAGCAGCAAATTATAATCAAGCATTAATAGAAATCGATAAAAAGCTTCCAGAAATTGCGATTATAGATGTGAAACTAGATAAAGGCGATAACGACGGTATTGAACTATTATTACACATTAAAAAAAAAAATAAGGACATTCCAGTAATTATTATCTCAGGTCATGCAAATATTGAAATGGCAGTTAAATCACTTAAATCAGGAGCATTTGAATTTATTCAAAAACCTTTCGATCATGAAAGATTGATGAACTTTGTGAATCGAGCTATTGAAAATTATAGTCTTAAGAGTAAAAACAAAGAGTTGGAAACAAAATTATTCCATTCATTCGAACTCATTGGTTCAAGTCCAAATTTAAGCAAAATTAAAGAACAAATAAAAAAACTATCAATGACTGATAGTAGAATATTTATAACGGGACCAACCGGCTCAGGTAAAGAATTAATAGCTAGAAAAATTCATAAGCTTTCTAATAGAAAAGATAAACCCTTTGTAATTTTAAATGGTGCCTTATTAGATGTAAAAAAATATGAGAAAGAATTATTTGGAGAAGAAAAAGATAATGGTGCAATCGCTTATGGTGCGTTGGAAAAAGCGTCGAAAGGAATATTGCTTATTGATGAAGTTTCTGAAATTCCATTAGAGACTCAATCAAAAATATTGAGAGTTTTAATAGATCAAAAATTTAGAAGAATTAACGGAGACCATGATATAAATGTTGATGTAAGAATAATATGTTCTACAAGCCAAGACATACATACAGAAATTGATAAGGGAAATTTTAGAGAGGATTTATTTCATAGACTAAATGTTTTTCAAATAAATATTGAACCACTTACAAACCGAGTATCAGATATACCATTATTAATTGATTATTTTTCGAAAAAAATTACAGAAAATTACAATTTAAAAGAATTAGTAATAGATAAAGAAAATCAGTATTTATTAAATTATAACTGGCCTGGAAATGTTAGAGAATTAAGAAATTTAATTGAAAGGATAGCTATATTATCACCTGATAATAAAGAAAAAATTTCAAATATAATTAAAGAGTCTCTAAAAAATACAAATTCAAGTGAGTTTCAATTAGAAAACTCCTTATCGGTGCCATTAAAAGAAGCAAGGGAGAATTTTGAAAAAGAATATTTAACAACGCAATTAAAAAAGTTTGGAGGAAATATATCAAAAACTGCCAAATTTGTAGGTATGGAAAGGTCTGCACTTCATAGAAAACTCAAGGGCCTTGGAGTTAAAGATTTAAATTAAATATGAACATAATCATTTGTGGTGCAGGGAGAGTAGGATTTACAATAGCTAAATTATTGAGTGAACAAAATCATTCAATTACGGTAATAGACCAGTCTTCAGACGATATTCAAAAAATTAATGATGTTTTAGATGTTAAATCAATTGTAGGAAAAGCTACATATCCCTCAATTTTAGAAAAGGCTAATGCAAAAGAAACCGACATGATAATTGCAGTAACAAGGAATGACGAAATAAATATGCTTATATGTCAAATAGCTTATTCAATTTACAAAATACCAAAGAAAATAGCCAGAATAAGAACTCAGGATTATTTACAATCAAAATTTTTGAAAGTTTTTAGTAAAGAAAATTTACCTATTGATGTAACAATTTCTCCTGAATTAGAAATCGCTAAATCATTACAAAGAAAACTAGAGGCACCTGGTGCGCTCGATAATGTACCTTTTGCAGATAACAAAATTAGACTCCTCGAAATTTTGATAAAGAAAGATTGCCCAATTAAAGATATTCAGCTGAATGAATTAACAAAAAAATTCCCAAGTTTGGAAGCAAAAATTTTAGGGGTTATAAGGAATGAAAAATTTTTGATTTTAAAAAAAAATGACAAAATGGCTGAAAATGATAAGGCATATGTTATAATCAATGCAAATCAAATAAAGCTTACTTTGTCAGCTTTTGGTCATAATGAAAAAATATCAAAAAAAATTCTTATTATCGGAGGTGGTAATATTGGATTTAATTTAGCAAAAAATATTGAAAACACATTCGAGTCAGCAAGAATAAAAATTATTGAAAAAGATAAGCTTAGAGCTGAGTCAATTGCAAATCAACTCAATGATACTATTGTAATCAATGGAAATGGATTAGATGAGGATGTTTTAAAAGAAGCTAACCTCGAAGAGGTAGAAACAGTTTTAGCACTAACCAATGATGATGAAGACAATCTAATGCTAAGCGTTCTTGTAGAAAAGTTTTCTAAAGATAAAAGAACAATGGCTTTAATAAATAAGCCAAATTATTCATTATTGCAATCATCTTTGAAAATTGATGATTTGATCGATCCAAGAATGAGTACAGTTTCAAGTATTCTTAAACATGTACATAAGGGCACCATTGAAAATGCATATACAATATTAAATGGTGAGTACGAGGTTATCGAAGCTGAAATTATTGAAACTTCTGAATTAATTAATAAAGATCTAAAAAATGCAGATTTACCAGAAGAGTTAAGATTAGGAGCGGTATTAAGAGATGAGAAAATAATAATACCAAAATCAAATTTTGTTTTCGAAAAGAAAGATAAAGTAGTCTTTTTAGCAAAGAGAGATCAAATTCCACTAATCGAAAATTTATTTAGAATTAGCTCAATTTAAAGATATGTCATATTTTGGATTAAGATATCTAGGAGTTTTTTTTATAATTCTTTCTTTTTTATCTTTTATAAATATAATCTATTCTTATTATTTTAAATTTTATCTTAATCTAAATAACTATATTATAAGCCTATTTGTTTCGTTGTTCATCGGGACAATTTTGTTTTTAATTAAAAAAAATACTTTTAATATTAAAATTGATATTTATGGAAAAATTATAACAGTTATTTTGGGATATATTACAATTCCAATTGCCATTTCTATTCCTTATTTTTTAAGTATTTATAATATCTCTTTTTTAGATTCTTATTTTGAAGCAATTTCAGGATTCACATCAACTGGTTTTACAACTTTTGATAATTTAAAAAAATATGACGAAAGCATAATTTTATGGAGGGCTTCTTCGCAGTGGGTTGGTGGTTTATATTTTTTATTTTGTATTATTCTTTTAATTGATATTTTTGACAATAATCTTAAAAAATCGTTAACAAATTATTTGTCATTTAATACATCAGAAATAATAAAACAGTCAATTAAGATTTTTCTACTATATACTATCCTTACTCTTATTCTTTTTTTATTTTATGAAATATTTAATTTCAGGTCTTTTGTTTCATTGAATCTCGCCTTATCCGTAATTTCATCTGGTGGTTTTTTACCAGTAGATTCATTATCTTCTATATTAGATACAAATATAAAGGAAATTGCCCTATCTCTTTCAATGTTAATTTCATTTTTTAGTATATTTTTGACATATAATCTTGTTTTTTTAAAAGGAAGAAATCTAAACTTTTTCCAAGAAGATGTTTATCTTTTTTTTTATTTGTTGTTTTTAACTTTGGCTTTATTCTTTTTCTTTAATTACAAAAATAGTTTTAGCTCAATTTTCCTTTCACTAGTAAGCTCAATCACAAACATAGGTTTTTCTATGAAAAATATACCAAGTAATCTTTCAATATTTTTTTTAATTTTGGTAATAATCGGTGGTTCCTTTTTTTCTACAAGTTCAGGTATTAGATTCTTGAAAATTTATGCTTTATTTAAATTTTCAATAAATAATCTTATTTCTCATGCAAAACCAAAAAATATTTTTTTAGACAAAAGCATTATTTTTGATATCAGCTATAAAAAAGATGAGATATATAAGTACTTTTTATCAATTCTAATTTTTTTAATTTCACTTTTTATTTTAACCTCTCTTCTTTCACTTTCAGGACTATCAATTAATAGTGCCCTAAAATTATCTATTTTGACTTTAATGAACACTGTCAATTCTTCAACTTATGGCCTTGAAAATCTTAATTTTAGCTCTATGACAACTATTACTAAGTATTGCCTCATGCTATTCATGGTAATCGGAAGAGTTGAATTAATTACTGTTCTAATTATTTTAAAAAAATTTCTGTTTAAAAATTAATTAAGTAATAATATAAGTTAGATAAAAAGCGCTCTTAGCTCAGCTGGATAGAGCATCGGTTTTCTAAACCGCAGGTCCCAGGTTCGAATCCTGGAGAGCGCGCCATTTCCGAATAAATTCTACCTACAGTTGTTTTTTTTTTTAAAAAGAAAAATTTATTGTGTCAAATTGAGCCCGATAAAAGTTTTAAAGTTGATCATGAATTTATGACATGATTAAATTATATAAATTCAAATATGTTTTTGAATTTATTGTTAACAATTAAGAGAGGAAATATATGTTTAAATTTTTAAAACAATTAGCTTCTTTAGTTGCAATGATGGCAGTGTTGTTTGCTTTTACTACTGAGTCAATGGCAGCTAAAAAATCTAAAACTCTAAAAAACACTCAAAAGAAAGGTTTCGTTAGATGTGGTGTTTCTCAAGGTCTACCAGGATTTTCTAATGCTGATGCATCTGGAAATTGGACTGGTATTGATGTTGATGTATGTAGAGCAGTAGCAGCGGCTACTTTAGGAGATGCGAATAAAGTTAAGTTTACTCCATTAAGTGCTAAAGAAAGATTTACTGCTTTAACATCTGGAGAAATAGACGTTCTTGCAAGAAATACTACTTGGACACTTTCTAGAGATGCAGATATCGGTTTGACTTTCGTAGGAGTAAATTTTTATGATGGTCAAGGTTTCATGGTTAGAAAAAGTTCTGGAATAACATCTACAAGTCAATTTAAAGATGGTGTTTCTGCTTGTACGAACATTGGAACAACTACTGAGCTAAATATGAGAGACTTCTTCAATTCTAGAGGGATTAAGTATGAGCCAGTTGCTTTTGAAAAAGCTGATGAGGTCGTAGCTGCATATGATGCTGGAAGATGTGATACTTATACAACCGATAAGTCAGGTCTTGCTGCACAAAGAACAAAGTTATCAAAACCAGATGATCATGTTGTTTTACCTGAAACAATATCAAAAGAACCATTAGGACCAGTCGTGAGACAAGGTGATCCTGTATGGGAAGATATCGTCAGATGGTCTTTAAACACAATGATTGAGGCTGAGGAGTATGGAATAACTTCATCTAATGCAGACAGCATGAAAACTTCAGATAATCCAGCAATTAAAAGATTAGTTGGTGCTGAGGGTGAGTTAGGTGCTGCCTTTGGATTAGATAATGATTGGAGTTTAAGAATTATCAAGCAAGTTGGTAATTACGGTGAAAGCTATAAGAGAAATATTGCTGATACTGGTATTTTACCTGACAGAGGTCCAAATCAGTTATGGACAAAAGGTGGAATACTTTACGTACCACCAGCTAGATAATTAGCATTCAATTTGAATAAAAAGGGCTAGATTTTTCTAGCCCTTTTTTTTATTATGCCTTCCAGATGAATAATAAATTAAAAAGATACCTCCCACAAATACTAACAGTTTTATTCGTAGTTTTAATTTTTGGGTTTTTCACAATAAATGCTCAAACGAATATGGATAATAGAGGTATCGATTTTGGTTTCAGTTTCTTGATGCAAGAGTCATCGTTTGATATGCAATTTACTTTAGTTGATTATGACGGACAAGACTCTTATTTGTGGGCGTATGTTGTTGCATTACTTAATACTTTATTGGTATCTTTTTTAGGAATAATTTTTTGTACAATACTGGGTGTTATTATCGGGGTAGCAAGATTATCACCAAATTACTTAATTCGAAATTCTGCTGCTTGGTATGTAGAATTTTTTAGAAATATTCCTTTATTACTTCAAATATTTTTTTGGTACTATGCGGCCTTAAGGGCTCTACCATTGCCAGAGGAGGCAAATCCTTGGTTAGGAGTAACTTATATGACCATCAAAGGTTATTACGTTCCTTCAATGATTTGGAATAATTTAAACATCTTCTTATATTCTTTATTGGCTGCAATAATATCAATTTTATTTATTAGGTCTTATGCCACAAAATTAAGGGAAAAAGAGGGAAAACAAATTCCAACATTTTATATTTCAATTGGGTTAATTTTAATACTTCCTTTACTAACCTTTTTATTTGGTGGTGTAACTTTAGATTTTGAAATACCAGTATTAAAACAATTAGCTCAAACTTCATATATCTATGAAGGTGGTTTAAGATTACCACCTGAATTAATAGCTTTAGTTTTAGCCTTATCATTATATACATCAACTTTTGTAGCAGAGTGTGTGCGAGCTGGAATACAGGGAATTAGCAAAGGTCAAAAAGAAGCTGCTGCCTCGCTTGGTTTAACAACAAATCAAATTTTAAAACTTGTTATAATGCCTCAAGCTTTAAGAATTATTATTCCACCAACAACAAACCAATATCTCAATTTGACTAAAAACTCGTCTCTTGCAGCTGCAATAGCATATCCAGATTTAGTTCTAGTTTTTGCAGGAACAGCATTGATGCAGACAGGTAAGGCAATAGAAATTGTTGGAATAACAATGTTAACTTACTTATCAATTAGTTTGTTTATAGCAGCATTAATGAATTGGTATAATAAAAAAATTGAAATAAAAGAAAAGTAAAATGAATATTTTTAAACAATTAAAAATTAATAAAAATACATCTATTTATGTTGGATCATCACTTTTATTTTTAAGTATTTTTGACGTTTCATTAAATTCTTTTTTTAATATCAATTTAACAAATTTTTTACCGTCAAAAATAAGTTTATTTTTACCTTTAATTTTAGGTATTTTTGGTTTTTATTTTTTAAGAATGGAATTTAGTGGTTACGGATTTTTGGATAAAATAAATAAAAATATTAACACAAATAACTTTAATGCATTTTTAACATTATTTATTATATTTGTAATAATAAAAGCAACCCCACCTGCTTTAAGCTGGATGATTTTAGATGCAAATATTTCAGGAGATACAAAAGAAGCTTGTACAGGAACTGGCGCATGCTGGACATATGTAAAAGTATGGTTCAGAAGATTTATGTACGGAATGTATCCAAATGAACTCCATTGGAGAATAAATTCTGCTTTCATATTAGTCATTGCTTTAGGATTTGTCGGTTACTTTTTTAAAGAAAATTTGAAAAAATACCTAGCTTTATATTATGTTGTTATTTATCCAATAATTGCGTTTTTAATAATTTATTATTTAATTTCAGGTGGTTCGTTTGGATTGGTATGGGTTGAAACTGGAGCTTGGGGTGGACTATCTTTAACTTTCATTGTTTCATTCTTTTGTTTAATATTTTGTTTTCCTTTAGGTATGATTTTAGCGTTAGGAAGAAGGTCTAATTTACCAACCATAAGATATGTTTCAGTAGGATATATTGAATTTTGGAGAGGTGTGCCTCTAATAACTGTGCTGTTTATGTCCTCAGTTATGTTTCCCATGTTTTTACCAGAAGATTTTTTTATGGATAAATTAGTGAGGGTTATAATTGCAATTACTCTTTTTGAAGCTGCATATTGTGCAGAAGTAATAAGAGGAGGCTTGCAAGCTCTACCTCGTGGTCAATACGATGCTGCTAAATCGTTAGGGATGGGGTATTGGAAAATGCATATTTTTGTAATTTTGCCACAAGCTTTAAAACTTGTAATCCCAGGAATTGCAAATACTTTTTTAGCACTTGTAAAAGATACACCACTAATTTTCGTTGTTGGTCTTGCAGAGCTTGCTGGAATGTTGGCGTTAGCTAAAACGAATCCAAAATGGCTTGGTTTCGCTATGGAAGGCTACATATTTGCAGCAATTATATTTTGGATAATTTGCTATGCAATGAGCAAATATAGTTATAATCTTGAAACAAAATATAAAACAGAAAGATAATTAATGTCAGAACCCATTATAAAAATTAGTAAGATGAACAAGTGGTTTGGTGACTTTCAGGTTTTAAAAGATATAGACCTAGAAGTTAATTCAAAACAAAAAATTGTTGTTTGTGGTCCTTCAGGATCTGGCAAATCAACGTTAATAAGATGTATCAACCGTTTAGAGGAACACCAAAAAGGAAATATTATCGTCGATGGTACTGAATTAAATGAAAATACAAAAAATATTGAACAAATTAGAGCAGAAGTTGGAATGGTATTTCAACAATTTAATCTGTTTCCGCATCTATCAATTTTAGATAATTGTACTTTGGCGCCAATTTGGGTAAAAAAAATGCCAAAAAAAGATGCTGAGGAACTTGCGATGAAACAACTAGAGCAAGTTCAAATTGGAGATCAAGCACATAAATTTCCAGGTCAACTTTCAGGAGGCCAACAACAAAGATGTGCAATTGCAAGAGCTTTATGTATGCAACCAAAAATTATGTTATTTGATGAACCTACTTCAGCACTTGATCCTGAAATGATAAAAGAAGTTTTAGATGCTATGGTTAATTTAGCTAATGCTGGTATGACAATGATAGTTGTTACTCATGAGATGGGTTTTGCCAAAGAAGTTGCTGATGAGGTAATATTTATGGATGAGGGGATGATAATTGAGAAAAATAAAACAAAAGATTTTTTTGCTAACCCAAAGAGCGATAGAACAAAGCTTTTTTTAAGTCAAATTTTATAAATTTATCAATAAAAACAACTAATTTATATATTCCAGCGAGAACATAAATGAGCCTGTCAAGCCCTATAATCAAGCAAAAAAATATTTTTTTTTAGGGTTGCATTAAGTCTTTGGATAGAGTTGAATTAACTTTTTTAAGAGGGGTCTTAAATGGAACAAAACTTTAATAAACATCTAGGCAACAAATTAAAGCTTAGGAGGTTAGCACTAGGTTTAACACAAACAAAAGTCGCAAAAGCAATTAATGTTACATTTCAACAAATACAAAAATACGAAAAAGGAACAAATGGAG
>MDTA01013770.1_pt1 | contig 25400 bp, 29 predicted proteins | sample 811151 | NCBI WGS metagenome assembly MDTA01 (sample SAMN05326648, study PRJNA326480) | marine metagenome | isolation source: seawater | place: Indian Ocean: South | collected 2010 | reverse complement strand
GGTAAAACTAACGAATTTGTAATTATAAAAAAGAAATAATGACTTTATCTGGAGAGATGGCCGAGCGGTTTAAGGCGCACGCTTGGAAAGCGTGTAAAGAGGAAACTCTTTCATGGGTTCGAATCCCATTCTCTCCGCCATCAGATGAATTGAAAAATATTGAATTTTATCACAAAATTCACATTTAAGTTTTTTAATTTAATTTGCTCGAAAAATTATTGTTAAATCTAGTTAATTTAAGCACTAACTTTATATGCATTTTATTAAATAAAGCAAAAATGGTATAATAATTTTTTTCCAAAAAAAAAATATAATGACAAATAACGGTAAAAATAACTATCAAGCGGACTCAATAAAAGTACTTAAAGGACTTGAGGCAGTTAGAAAAAGGCCAGGTATGTATATCGGCGATACTGACGATGGAACTGGATTGCATCATATGGTTTATGAGGTTGTTGATAATGCAATCGATGAAGCTCTTGCTGGTTACTGTAGTAAAATTCAAATAGATCTTAATGAGGATGGATCTGTGTCAGTTTCAGATGATGGTCGAGGTATACCTGTTGATATTCATAAATCAGAAAAAAAATCTGCCGCTGAAGTGATTATGACACAACTACATGCAGGTGGAAAATTTGATCATGACTCATATAAAGTTTCTGGTGGTTTACATGGTGTAGGGGTTTCAGTTGTTAATGCATTATCTCAAAAATTAGAATTATTTATAGAAAGAGATGGTAAAAAATATTTTATAGAATTTAAAAATGGTGACTCAATAAAACCTTTGAGAGAGATTGGCAAATCAAAGAATACTGGTACAAAAATATGTTTTCTACCATCCAAGGAAATATTTTCATCAACAAAATTTTCATTAAATATTATTCAAAAAAGAATGCGAGAACTTGCATTTTTAAATAAAGGTATTTCAATTTTGGTAAATGACTTGACCACAAAAAAAAATAAATCAATTAAATTTAAATTCGATGGTGGGATTGTCGAATTTGTCAATTTCCTTGATGAAAAAAGAGAATCCATTAAAAACAAAAATGATAAAAATTTATTTAAATCACCAATTTATATTGAGGGTAACAAATCAAATATCAATGTTCAATGTTCTTTAAAATGGAATTCTGGTTTTACTGAAGATATTTATCCTTATACAAATAATATCTTTCAAAAAGACGGTGGAACTCATTTACTAGGATTCAGAAGTGCACTTACAAGAGTAATAAATAAATATGCCAATGAGCTTAATTTATTAAAAAAAAATAAAGTTAGTTTATCAGGTGAAGATATAAAAGAAGGGCTTACATGTGTTTTATCAGTAAAAATTCCAGATCCAAAATTTTCATCGCAAACAAAAGACAAATTAGTATCTTCCGAGGTAAGAAATATTGTAGAAACTATAATTAAAGAAAAATTATCAATTTGGTTTGACCAAAATCCATCAGTATCGAAAATAATATTGTCGAAAATAATTCAAGCAGCTGTTGCTAGAGATGTTGCTAGAAAGGCCAGAGAAAGTGTTCGAAGAAAAGGTGCTTTAGAATTAACTGGTCTGCCTGGAAAATTAGCAGACTGCCAAAATTCTAAACAAGAAGGTACTGAACTTTTTATAGTAGAGGGAGATTCTGCTGGTGGTTCAGCAAAGCAAGGACGAAATAGAGAGTACCAAGCTGTATTACCCTTAAGAGGAAAAATATTAAACACTTACATAGATATAAATTCTATTAAAAAGAAAAATGGTAACGGAAATGAGATAAAAACAAAAATTTTATCAAAAATGATCTCTTCAAATGAAATTGTAACTCTAATCAACGCACTAGGACTAGATCCAAAAAGTGAGCAAATTGATTTAAAAGATTTAAGATATGGCAAGATTATTATAATGACAGATGCTGATGTTGACGGCTCTCATATAAGAGCTTTGCTATTGACTTTTTTTAATAATGATCCATTTAAAAAATTAATTGAGAATGGAAATATTTATTTAGCTCAACCTCCATTATTTAAAATTAATAAAGGTTCTAAGGGAATTTATATAAAAGATGAGCAACAACTAGAAAAATATTTGAATGACAATTCTAAAAATTTAAAAAAATTAAAAAAGGGATCGAAAGATTATAATATGCAAGTACAAGAAGAAAAATCAAAACTTAATATTCAGCGTTTCAAAGGTCTAGGTGAAATGAATCCAGATGAATTATGGAACACAACTTTAAATCCAGAAACAAGGAGTTTATTACAAGTAAAATACTCAAAAAACATCAAAGAGGACTTTAAACTTATAGATACATTAATGGGTAACGATGTTTCTGCTAGAAAAGATTTCATAATTGATAATGCTATTAATGTTTCAAATTTAGACATTTAAATTGATGGAGCAAGATCAATCATTAAAAACTTATTCCTTAAAAAAATCTACATATGTTAATTTAAGGTGGATTGCTATACTTGGCCAGTTTCTAACAATCAATGTTGTAAAGTTTATTCTTGATTTTGAATTTAATTTTTTTTTAGCAAATTCAATAGTATTTGTAGGAGCCTTAAGTAATATTGTATTGGTATATTTTTTCAGAAGAATTGAATTATCAGAAAACATATCTATGTATTTTTTAGTAATAGATATATTGCAACTTAGCTTTTTATTATATCTTACTGGAGGAACAATAAATCCTTTTTCTATTTTTCTATTAATTCCAAGTGTATTTGCTGCATCTAGTTTAAATTTAAAAACAAACTTATTTTTATTTTCATTAACATTTTTAAGTATAATTACTTTGTCTTTTTTTCACCAAGAGCTACCATCTCCTTTAAATAATTATATCTTTAATAATTATTATTATTACTCTTTCCCAATCGCTTTAATAATTGCACTAATTTTCTTAAACTTTTTTGCGTTTACATTTGGAAAAGAGTCTAGACTTAGAAAAGAAGCTTTGGATAAATTGCAAGAAGTAATGGCAAAAGAGCACGAATTAGTCTCGTTAGGTGGTAAAGCAGCAGCAGCAGCACACTCTCTTGGTACACCATTATCAACTATAAAAATTATAAGTAACGAATTGTTTGATCAGCTCAAAAATGATAAGAATTTAAAAGAGGATGTTAAACTTTTAGAAGATCAGGTAAATAGATGTAATAAAATACTAAAAAAACTTACTTTAAATCCTACAATCGAAGATGATTTTATTGGAAATGATATTTCGTTAAGTGAGTATTTAAGTCAAATTGTAAGATCATTTGAAGAAATTTCTAAAAAAAAATTTATAATTTCAAAAGATCAAGATTATAATTCTTTTAAAATTAAAAGATCAATAGAATTAATTTATGGTATTAGAAATTTTATTGGTAACGCAAATAAATTTGCAAAAGAAAAAATTTATATTACATTGAAAAGTGACAATGATTTTTCAGAGATTATTATTGAAGATGATGGAAGTGGATTCGATAAAAATGTTATTAATAAAATTGGAGAACCTTATTTAAAATCAAATCAACAAAAAAAGGAATTATCAGGACTAGGTCTTGGAATATTTATTGGTAAAACATTACTAGAAAAAAATTTTGCAAAAGTAATTTGTGGAAATTCAGAAACAAGAAACGGAGCTGAAATCATTATATCTTGGAAAAATGAAAGTCTTAAAAAAATTTAATGGATTTTTTCTTTTTGGGAAAATAAATTACTCAATTGACTAATCATTACGTCCCCAAGTTCTTGCACATCAGATATCTTGATTGCTTTTTTATAGTATCTTGATACATCATGACCAATTCCAATCGCTAAAATTTCCATTTCTTTTCTATTTTCAATTGATTTTACTATTTTCTTTAAGTGTTTTTCTAAAAAATCACCCGAGTTAACTGATAATGTAGAGTCATCTACTGGTGCTCCGTCAGAAATTACCATTAAAATTTTTCTCTCCTCTTTTCTTTTTTTCAATCTGTTGTAGGCCCAAGCTATAGCTTCACCATCAATGTTTTCTTTAAGTATACCTTCTTTAAGCATCAGGCCTAAATTTTTTTTAGCCTGTCTCCAGTGTGTGTCTGCGCTTTTATAAATTATATGTCTTAAATCATTAAGTCTACCAGGATTTTTTATCTTACCTTTTTTATTCCATTCTTCTCTACTCTGTCCTCCTTTCCAATTTCTTGTTGTAAAACCTAATATTTCAACTTTAACCGAACACCTTTCTAATGTTCTTGAAAGTATGTCTGCACATAATGCAGCAATTGTTATAGGCCTTCCTCTCATAGAACCAGAATTATCAATAAGAAGTGTAACAACAGTATCTTTAAATTCTTGATCTTTTTCTTTTTTAAAAGATAAAGAATTGTAAGGGTCTATTATTATTCTTGGTAGTTTTGAACTGTCTAGTAGACCTTCCTCCAAATCAAAATCCCAAGATCTATTTTGCTTAGCCAATAATTGTCTTTGTAATTTATTTGCAAGTTTTGTTATGATATCTTGAAAAGAAATCAACTGTTGATCTAAACTTTTTCTTAGTTTTGAAATTTCGTCTAGACTTTCAAGCGTTTCTGCTTTTGCCACTTCATCAAATTCGGTTGTAAAAATTTTATATTCTTTATCTGTTGTAACGTCACTTTTTTTTTGAATTATTTGATCTAAACTAGATTTTTCACTTTCTGACTCTAATAGTTGTTCATCAAAATTATACTCATTTAAGTCGTTTTCAGCATCTGTACCGCTAACACTTTCATTTTGCTCTTGAGTCTCCTGATCTGCTTTATTTTCTGAGTTATTATCTTGATCTTGGTCGTTTTTATCTTGGTTTTCAGTTTTATCATCATCTTGATTTTCATCATTTTCTGAGTCAAAAATATCCATTTCTTTAAGAAGGTCAGAAAATTTTTTATTATAAATATATTGATCCTCAAAATTTTTTTTTAAATAATCTAGATGTTTTCCAAGAGTTTTATTGAAATCTTTTTCCCAATTTTCTAGAATTTTTTTACTAATATCATTTAATTGAATATTAAAAAAATTCTTAATCATATATAATTCGAATGCTTCGACAATATTTGAATCTTCTTTGCTTTTTAATTGATCTATTTTTTTGAGATTAATTATATTTTTATAATTATCATTTATATTTTTTGATATTCCTTTCAACATTTGACAACCCAAAGATTCGTAACGAATTTTCTCGCTTATTTCATATAATTGCCTACATGATTGGTTTTTTGGGATATTTTTTAAATAAATCTCATTGACAGAAAATTTTCTTTTTAACGCCTCAGAGTCTGTTTTTGCTCTAATTTTGACGTAGTCTTCTTTAGAGTTTAAATTTTCAATTTCAAAAAAATTGTAATTTTTTTTGTTTTTTTTTACATTATCTAGATTTACATCATCAAAATCATCGGAAATTACTTTAACAGTTGATATTAAGGCCTGCTTGAATTTTTCTTTTAAATTCTCGTCCTTATTCATTTAAAGTTTAATGTTGATCATGGATTCTGGTAAATCTTCACCAAAACATCTTTGATAGTATTCAGCAATTATATTTTTTTCTGCATCATCACATTTATTTAAGAATGTTACTCTAAAAGCATAGCCTGTATCTTTAAATATTTCAGAATTTTCTGCCCAGTGAAGTACTGTCCTTGGACTCATTACCGTTGAAATGTCACCTGCAATAAATCCTTTTCTAGTAAGTGATGCCACTTTTATCATGTTTGAAACTTTTTCTTTCCCTTTAGTGTTATTTAGACTTTTATTTTTTGCAATTATAATATCCATTTCTTTTTCAAGGCTAAGATAATTTAAAGTAGATACTATATTCCATCTATCCATTTGCCCCTGATTAATTTGCTGGGTTCCATGATATAATCCTGTTGTATCACCGAGCCCTACAGTATTAGTTGTTGCAAATAATCTGAAATATTTATTTTGTCTAATAACTTTATTTTTGTCTAAAAGTGTGAAATTGCCTTCTGCTTCAAGAACTCTTTGAATTACAAACATTACATCTGGTCGACCTGCATCATATTCATCAAACACCAGTGCAATTGAATTTTGTATAGACCAAGGCAAAATACCTTCCTTAAATTCTGTGACTTGTTTGCCATCCTTAATCACTATTGCATCTTTACCAATTAAATCAATTCTACTTACATGACTGTCTAAATTTATTCTCACACACGGCCAATTTAGTCTTGCTGCTATTTGTTCAATGTGTGTAGATTTGCCTGTACCATGATAACCTTGAATAAGAACTCGTTTATTATAAGCAAAGCCAGATAATATTGCCAAAGTTGTATCTCTATCAAATTTATAATTATTATCTATTTCAGGAACAAAATCATTTTTTTTGGAGAAACCTTCTATCTCCATTTCGGAGTCAATTCCAAAAATCTGTTTTACAGAGAGTTTTATATCAGGCTTTATATCTAAATTATCCATTACTTTTACCTTTGTATGTATTTTTTAATTGAGTATATGCTAAAGTTATAACTTTTAGTTTATCCTCATATCTTTTATTTCCAGAATTCATATCAGGGTGAAATTTTTTGACAAGTTTTTTAAACTTTTTTTGAATTTTTTCCCATTTCAAGCCAATTGTGATTCCAAGAATACCAAATGCTTTTATGTCATTTTGATTAAATCTAAACCTTTCTTGGTTTTTGAAGTTTTCAAATTTTGATTCATTAGTTTCATCATTTAATGCATTATTCCACAATATTTTAAAAAAATTATCAGAGGAACTGAAGCTTTGAGTTGGTTTATGCCATGTTATATCAGATTTCAAAAAATTATAGATTTGAGTGTCATTCATACCTTCAAAATAATTCCAGTTTTTGTTAAATTCTTTTACGTGCTCAAGACATAATAATCTAAACTTTTTACTATTATCCCTTTCTACCGGAGCTTTAAATTCTCCAAGTTTATTACAATTATTCCATTCACAGATGTTTTTCATGTTATAAATATATATATAATGAGAATAAATGTACTAACAGAAATTATTAAACAAAAAATATCGCATAGTGTCACCGTAAAATCTATTGAAATTCAAGATAAAACTTTTTTGCATAAAAAACATAAAAATTATAGAGAAGGAAAATATCATTTGAAAATAATTATTAATTCAGAAGAACTTAAAAAAAAAGGAAGAATTAATGCAAATAGAACAATATTTACAATATTAAAATATGAAATTGATAATTTTATAAATTCATTGCAAATATCACTAACTTAATTGTTCAAACAAAAAATTTTCAATTTCTTTTTTTGTAAATTGTAGATTTAAAATAGCTTTATTAAAATCTTTTAGTAAAATGATATTTATTTTTGAAGATGTATTTTTTTTGTCAGACTCCATAAATCTTAACATTTTTTTTATGTCCTTTTTTTTAAAAAAATTATTTATTTCTAATTTTGTATCAATTAATTTTAAGTGATTAAAAATTTCTAACATATTTTTTTTTGATATAATTTTTTTTTTATAACTAAGTAAAATTTCATTTTTTAATCCCATGAGAACAGCTTCACCATGATTAAGTTTTTTAGAAAAATTTAAAGTTGCTTCAAATGCATGTGCAAATGTATGACCTAAATTTAATAGTTTCCTTAACCCTTTTTCTTTTTCATCTTTTTGCACTATGTATTTTTTCACTTTACAGCTTTCGATAATTGCCTTTTCTATAAATGGAGACTCTACATTAAGTATTTTCTTTTGATTTTTTTTTAAAAATTTAAAAACACTTTTTTTTGTAATTAAGCTATGCTTTAAAATTTCACCATATCCACAAATGATTTCTCTTTTGGAAAGTGATTTTAAAAGAGATATATCTGAAAGTACTAAGTCTGGTTGGTAAAAAGTTCCAATTAAATTTTTACCAAATTTATTATTAATGCCTGTTTTTCCTCCTATAGAAGAGTCAACTTGCGCTAACAAGGTTGAGGGAATATTAATAAATTTAAGTCCTCTTTTATAGATATTAGCAGCAAAACCTGAAACATCACCCACTATGCCTCCTCCAATTGCTATCAAAAGATCACCTCTGCTAAAATTATTTTTAAACAATTTTTCTAATATAGATATAACAGTTTTAAAATTTTTATTTTTCTCTGAAGAATTAAATTGAAAAATAACTTTATCTTTATTTTTTATTTTAAATTTTAGTAAATTTATATATTTCTTTGGAATATTTTTATCAAAAATAATAATACATTTTTTAAATTTTAAATTATTCTTATTAATAATATCATCTATATTAGTTAAAAAATCTTTTCCAATAAAAACTGGATAATTTTTTGACTCTGTCTTTACAAAAATTTTATTCACATTCATATTTACTTATTATATTTCGAATAATATCCTCACGGCTCAATTTTTCACAATTAATTTCATGGTCTGCTTTCTTATAAATTTTTGATCTTTCAAAAAGCAAATTTGAAATTTGATTTTCATTTAAGTTTTTTAACAATGGCCTTTTTTTACTATTTTTAATTCTATCAATTATGCTTACACTATCCCAGTTTAACCAATAAGAAACACATTTACTCAAAATTGTCTTTTGTATTTTTTTGTTAATAAATCCACCTCCTCCAAGAGAAATAATTGATATTTTCTGATTTATTAAATCTAGAGTTATTTTTTCTTCAATATTTCTAAAATATCTTTCACCCTTTTTGTTAAAGATTTCCCTAATTGACATTTTTTCTTTTTTTTCTATTTCATGGTCTGTATCTACAAATTTTATATTTAATTTTTTTGATATTTGACGCCCAATAGTCGTTTTTCCAGACCCCATCATTCCTATTAATACTAAACTTTTATCTAATTTCATAAGTTTCAATGTTGAAAAAACACAAATATGTCTTAATTTGAAATTATTTACTTTATATGGAATTTCGAAGAAACACAAGAGGAGTAGGATTAAGCTCAATAGCAAAACTAATTATAAAGATTTTAATTATTTTAATTATTATTTTTATCGGAATTGTTTTAATTGATAAAATTGATTTTCCTTCCCCAAATAAAAAAATAAAAAATATAATTCCTAATGAAAATTTTAAAATTATTAAGTAGTCTACTTCCATTTATAATCTATTTAGCATTCTTTCAGTTTCAATCGATTTCTTTTTCTAATGAGGCAGTTGATATATGGAATATAGAAAAAAAAGTAATTGAAGAGAATAATGTTGAAGAAAATTTAGAATTAGAAAATATCATGGTCCAACCGGTCGATAATTTAAATGATGAAATTTTACGTGATGAAAATTTAACTAAAAGTGAAATTTCATTAGTGGGTATTTATGACCCTGAAGAATACAGCTTAACAATTGATATGTGGTCAAATTCTGATGGTAATAACATTAAGTCAATTTTGAATAGAATAGATCAAGAAAATTTATCTGAAGACTCTATATCAATTTTAGATATTGCTTTATTAACTAATTCTTATTCACCACGGTTTAATATAAGTGAAAATGAATTCAATAATTTTAAAATAAATTATTTAATTAAAAAAAGAGATTTTAAACAAATTGAAAATTTCATTAATTTAAATCCAAACTTGGAGGAGAATAAAAAATTAATAAAATTTTATGCTGACTTCTTTTTAACTAATTCTAATATTGATAAAGCCTGTTCTATTTTATTAAATAAAAATTTATTTAATGATAATTACCTAATAAAATTTAAAATTTACTGTTTAATCCATGATAACAATAAAGAGGAAGCACAATTAATTTACGATCTTCAGGTTGAAAATGGATTTGACGATATATTTTTTGAAAAAAAATTCAATATTTTAATGAATTACCAAAATGAAAATAATGAGAATGTTTCTGAAAAAAATATTTTAGATTTTCATTTATCACATAGGACATCTAAAAATTTTAATTTTATACCAAGTGAAACTACTGATCAAATTATATGGGACTATCTTTCATCATCTAACCTTTTAGAAGATGTAAATCTTATAGATTTGGATAATGAAGAAAAAATTAAAGTAGTAGAAAAAGCTACCCATCAAAAAAATTATAAAGAAAAAGATCTGTTAAATTTATACAAACGTTTTCAATTTAATATAAATCAATTAATTAATGCACAAAATAATTATGAATTACTACCTTCATACGAGGGAAGAGCACTGTTGTATCAAAAATTACTTCTTTCTAAAGATATTAATGAAATCTTAAATCTTACTTCCAAATTAAAATCTTCCTTTGAAGCAGATGGTATAAGTGAGGCATTTTCTTCTGAGTTGGAAAAATTTTTAAATAATATCAAGAAAGAAGACGTTCCATCCAATTTTACGACTTTTTACGAAAAATATGCTGCAAATGAGATATTAAATAAAGATAAAAAAATAAAATTTAATAATAAAGTAATTCATCAATCAAAACTAATTAACCATTTTCTTGAAAAACAAAACAATAATAAAACTGAAAATGATTTAGAAGATATACTTAAAAAAACTAAAAAAAATAAGAAATATTTTGTTTCTAAAAAAGATATAATTTTATTAGAGTCATTAAAATCAGATGGTATCAATTTTCCAAAAAAATATGAAAATATGTATGAAGAAAACTCAGAGATACCTAATGATATCCAAGCTTATATTGAAAACTCAGAAAGTGGAATGATGCTATTAAGACTAGTAGAGCTAATTGGACAAGATGAGGTATTAATTCTTGATATTGATACTATAGGATTTATTATAAGCGCTCTCAATCAAATGAATATGGATGTAATTAGAAATAAAATTATTTTAGAAATTATGCCATCCAGAGTTTAAAAATACAAAACTATGGCTTTAAAAAAATTAATTACAGTTCCAGATGAAATTTTGAGAAAAATATCAGAACCAATTGAAAAAGTTGAAGTAAATGAAAAAAAATTGATAAAGGATATGCTTGAAACCATGTACCATTTTAAAGGCATTGGTCTAGCAGCTATACAAGTTGGAGTACCAAAAAGAATAATAGTTTTAGACGTATCTAACAAGAATGATAAACAAAATCCTATGTGTTTTATAAATCCAATAATAAAATCCAAAAGTAAAGAAACATCTATTTATGAGGAGGGTTGTTTAAGTTTACCCGAAACGTTTATTGAAATAGAGAGGCCAAAAAAATGCACCGTTGAATACATTGATAAGGATGGAAAAAAAAAAGAAATTGAATGTGATGATTTATTATCTACTTGTATACAACACGAAATTAATCATTTAGATGGTAGACTAATTATTGACTTTTTGTCTAAGTTAAAAAGAGATTTAATTGTGAAAAAACTTTCAAAAAAAAAACAAAATCCTGATAAAATTATTGTTTAAAGATGTTAAAAAAAATAGTTTTTATGGGAACACCAGATTTTTCGGTCACAGTTTTAAAATCACTTTACCAAAATGGTTATCCAATAACTACAGTTTATACGCAAACTCCAAAAAAATCAAATCGAGGACAAAAAATCACAAAGTCGCCAGTTCATAAAATTGCAGAATTATTAAATATAGAGGTTAGGACACCTTTGTCTTTAAATAACAATGATGAAGAATATCAATATCTAAAAAAAAATGAAGCTGATCTAGCCATTGTGGTTGCTTACGGAAAAATTATTCCAAAAAAATTTTTAAATTTAACAAAAAATGGTTTTATTAACGTTCATGCATCCTTACTACCAAAATATAGAGGTGCTGCTCCAATTCAAAGATCTATTATGAATCTAGAAAAAAAAACAGGAATAAGTATAATGAAAATTAATGAAAAACTAGATGAAGGACCAGTTTGTAATGCTTATGACATTGAGATTAAAGCTAATGATAATTATGAAACACTATCTGAAAAACTTTCATCATTGGCTGCTGAAAAAATTTTAGATGATATAGATAGTATAATTGATGGAAATGCAAAATTTCAAAAACAAGACGATAGTAGAGCAACTTACGCCAAGAAAATTAAAAAGAGTGAATCAAAAATTAACTGGGATCTGCCAGCAGATAAAATTTTAGGTATAATTAATAGTTTGTACCCAAATCCTGCTGCTTGGTTTAATTACAATGGTGAAAGGTATAAAGTTTTAGAGGCTGAGTTAAGTGACACAGGTGGCTCAGCTGGTATTGTATTGGATGAATTTTTAAAAGTTGGTTGTGCAAATAAGTCAATAAATATTACTAAAATCCAAAGAGAAGGTAAAAACCCGCAAAAAATAAGAGAATTCATGCTTGGTTCAAAGATCAAAAAGGGATCGAACCTAAACTAATGTTTAGATATCAGATACTAATAGAATATAATGGGACTAAATTTAAGGGATGGCAATTACAACCAAAAGGAATTTCTGTTCAGGGTGTAATTGAAAAGAAGTTGTCAAGACTTGTTAAAGAAAAAATAAAATTAATTGGTGCTGGTAGAACAGATAGAGGAGTACATGCATTATTGCAGTCTGCGCATTTTGATACAAAAAAACCTATAAAAGATAAATTAAAATTTTTAAATTCTCTTAATTTTTTTTTAAAAGAAAATGAAATTTCTGTAATAAGTATAAAAAAAAGAAATGATAATTTTCATGCAAGGTATTCTGCAAAAAAAAGAATTTATAAATATATTATTTTGAATAGGTTGGCTAGACCATCACTTCAATTTGGCAGAGTATGGTTTGTTATCAAAAAATTAGACATAAAAAATATAAAAAAAGGTGCAAAAATTTTAGAGGGAATTCATGATTTTTCAGCCTACCGGTCCTCTAAATGCTCAGCGAAAAGTCCCAAACGTAGATTAGATTATGTAAAAGTAAAGAAAATGCAGGAAACAATAATAATTAGGTTCCAATCAAAATCATTTCTCCAACAACAGGTAAGAGGTATGGTTGGATGTTTAAAATATTTAGCTGAGGGAAAATGGAATATTAAAAAATTTAAACATGTTTTAGTATCAAAAAAAAGAGATCTTTGTGCCCCTCCTGCTCCTCCGGAGGGATTGTATTTAGAAAAAGTTATTTATTAACTGTTGAAGATTTTTTAAATTTTTTATTTATCCTCCACCTAGATCCTTCTCTGACAATATACCCACAACAATTTTTTGCTGAACATTTACATGGAAATTGTTTATAATCCTCATCATATCCAAAGCCGTAATCATAAGTAAGTTCTTCTCCTTTTTTAATATTTCTTATAGATGTAATCCACACCTCTAACCCTTCTCCCTCTACTTCGCAATTAGGGTCACATGAATGATTTACTAATCTTGCTATATTCCATTTAAAGTCACCATCTAGATCATACCTTTTATTAATATTAAAAAGATAAATATCTTTTGAGTTATCAAATTTATTATTAATTTCTGTTTCTTTTTTAGAAATAAGTTTCCCTTTATATTCAATTATTCTTTTTCCTGGTTTAATATTTTTTGTAGCAACTAAACCTTTTTTATCGATATTTGATTTTATAATTTTATAAAGCTTCATCATTTCTAATTAATAATTACTTTTATTTATTCAACTAAATTCTAAAAGTGCGTTAACATGCTCATTAGCGCTTTCAGCTAAAGCACTTAAGTCATATCCTCCCTCTAATATAGAAACAGTTTTGCCATTAGTATAATTATCAGTAGCTTTCAAAGTTCTTTTTGTAATCTCATAAAAATCTTTAGAATTTAGTTCAAACTGAGCTAATGGATCATCTTTATGAGCATCAAAACCAGCGGAGAATAAAAGAAAATCAGGTTTATATGCAACCAGCCTATCTAAAACTCTGTCAAATGCATTGAGATATTTCTCTGAATTAGTACCTGCAGGTAAAGGAATATTTAATGAGTTGTTGAAGTCTCCTTTATCTTTGTCTGTTCCACCACCAGGGTAAAAAGGATATTGGTGAGTTGAAATATATAATGCATTTTTATTCCCACGCATTACGTCATAATTTCCATTTCCCCAGTGCACATCAAAATCTACACATGCTACCCTTTTATATTTGTATCTTTTAACTAAATAATTTAATGCTATCCCAGCTTGGTTGATCACGCAAAATCCCATTGCTTTCGCCTTTTCAGCATGATGTCCCGGAGGTCTTACAGCGCAAAATGCATTTTTAATTTTATTTTTTTCTATTTCATCAATTGCCTTAATTACTGATCCTGCAGCATCAAATACAGCGTCTTTACTTCCTGGAGATATTACAGTGTCGCCATCTAAAAATCGAAAACCATTTTTAGGAAAATACCTTTTAATATTGTATATGTAATTCTCAGAATGAGTCATTTTTAGAATATCTTCAGGGACTTTCTCAGGTTTAAGCCAAACTATATCTTTTCTTTTTTTTAACTTGTTATTAATTGAAATTATTCTTTTTGGTTGTTCTGGATGTCCATCACCAGTCAGATGATTAATTGAAGACTCAGAAGTTATCACAGCTGTTTTCACTTAAAATAACCTTCTAAAATTTTTTCATAGATTTTTGTCAAATTTCTTAAATCTTTCAGGGATACTGCTTCATCTACCTTATGCATAGTTTTTCCAACTAATCCAAACTCTAGGCATGGTGATATTTTTTTAATAAACCTAGCATCTGATGTTCCACCTGTTGTTGAGAGTTTTGGTTTAATTCTTGTAACTTTTTTTATAATATTTTGTATCATAAATGTTGTATTATTTGGTATGGTTAAAAAAGCATCACCTGAAACTCTGTAATCTATTTTAAATTTGGATTTATTTTTTTTAGTAATTTTATGAAAGATTTTATTAAGTTTTTTCTTAATAGAACTCGAAGTATGTTTATTATTAAATCTAATATTAAAAGTAGCCTCTGCCGTACCAGGAATAACATTATCTGCATTGTTATCTATATTTATTTTGGTAATTTCTAAATTTGTTGATTGAAAATTTTTTGTTCCTTTATCAAATTTAATACTTTTTAGTTCATTTAAAATTTTTACAATAGTTGTTGAGGGATTGTTTGCTCTTTGAGGATAAGCAACATGACCTTGAATACCGATTACAGTAAGTTTTCCAGTTATACTTCCTCTTCGACCTATTTTGATCATTTCTCCTAATTTATTAGGATTTGTTGGCTCTCCTACCAAGCAAAAATTTATTTTTTCTTTTTTCTTTTTTAAATAATCCACAACTTTTTTTGTTCCATTCACTGCATCCCCTTCTTCATCCCCGGTGATCAATAAACTAATTGAACCATTAAATTTTTTATTTTTACTTTTAAAATTGCTTACCGCCGAAACAAAAGCAGCAATTGAGCTTTTCATATCATTTGCTCCTCTACCGATTAAATGACCTTTTTTGATTGATGGCTTAAAAGGGTTTATTGTCCACTCTTTTAAATTGCCGGGTGGCACAACATCTAAATGTCCAGCATAACAAAAGTTAGGAAGTTTATTCCCTAATCTTGCATATAAATTTTTTACAGATTTAAAATTTTTTTCTCTAAACTCAATTATTACTGTTTTAAAACCTAATTTTTTTAGTTTTTTTTCCAAATATTTCATAACACCAGCATCAACTGGTGTTATAGAAGGAAACTTTATTAGCTCTTTAGCTAATTTTAATTCATTATAAACTTTCATTAATTTACTCTCTTAAAAGATCGTTAATTGAAGTTTTAGATCTAGTTTTTTCATCAACCTGTTTAATTATAACTGCACAACTTAGTGATGGTCCAGATGGTTTTTTTTTATCTGGTAAAGTACCTGGCACAACAACAGAATAAGGAGGAATTTTGCCATAACTTATTTCACCTGTTGATCTGTTAACAATTTTAGTTGATTGACCAATATACATACCCATACTTAATACTGATCCTTCGCCTACAATAATACCTTCTACAACTTCGGACATAGCTCCCAAAAATACATTATCTTCAATAATCGTAGGTAACGCTTGAGCAGGTTCCAAAACGCCACCGACTCCACTTCCAGCAGAAATATGACAATTTTTTCCTATCTGACAACAACTTCCAGCACGGCTAAAAGTATCCATCATAGTTCCTGAGTCAATGTACGCTCCGATGTTAACAAAACATGGCATCAAAACTACATTCTTTCCTATAAATGATCCTTTTCTTACGGGAGAGTTTGGAACCATCCTAAACCCAGCTTGCTCAAATTCTTTATCTCCCCAGCCGGCTGTTTTACCTTTTAAAATATTGCTCTTATCTCTCCAACTCGAATACGGTCCTGCAAGAGTCTCCATTCCATGAATTCTAAAACTGAGCAAAATAGCTTTTTTAAAGTGTTGATGAGTTACCCACTCACCATCAATTTTTTCTGCTACTCTTGCTTTACCACTATCTAAGTCCTCAATCACTTGATTTATCGCATCTTTGATACTTTCATCAGAACTTTGATTGATTTGATCTTTTTTTTCCCACGCATCGTTTATAATATTTTCTAAAGACATGATCTATTTACTTTTTAATAACCTTATTTCTTTTAAAAATAAAGTCAGATTTTCTATTTTATAATCAATAAATTCTTTATCTGACTCAATTTTTCCCCAATGTTCATTATTAATTAGCCAAACAGTAGAACATCCCCTTTTTTTTCCAATAGATAAATTTTTAGCAATATCTTCAACATAAATAGTTTCTTTTGGATCTATTAAAAATTTTTTTATCATTAAATCAAATGCTTTAGCCTCAGGTTTTGGATGGTACCCTGCATCGGAAATATCGAAAATATTTTCAAAAAGATCTTCAATTCCTAAATGTGAAAGAATATTTTGTGCATGCTCAATACTTCCATTTGTAAATATAAATTTTTTCATACCTATTTTTTCAAGTTCATTTCTTAATCCAATATCTTTTTCCATAAATGATAAATCAATATCATGGACATATTTAAGAAAATCTTTTGGTGGTATATCATGATGTATCATTAAACCATTTAAACTAGTATTGTATTTATAAAAGTAATTGGTTTGTAATTCTTTTGCCTTTATTAAATCGATATTAAGTCTTTTTGAAATATACTCTGTCATTCTCTTTGAAACTTGGCCAAAAACAGCTTCTAAATCATCATAAACAGTTCCATCCAAATCCAAAAGTAGGTTTTTTTTATTTATAAGATTTTTCATTTTCTAATTAATGTACCTGCACCCTCGTAAGATAAAAGTTCGAAGAGTATTGATCTTGGTTGTTTCCCATTTAATATTACTACACCTTTAACTTGGCTATTATTGACAACCTCGAGACAATTATTAATTTTTGGTATCATTCCCTCTGAAATCACTTTTTTATCTATTAAATCTTTTGCTTGTTTTGAATTGATTTCAGATATCTTGTTTCTATTAGAGTCTAAAACCGCAGTATCACTTATAATGATAAGTCTTCTAGCATCTAATTTTTTTGAAATTATTGCGGCTATATCGTCTGCATTAACATTAAAAACCTCCTTTTTTAAGTTTGTACCTAATGGAGCAACTACTGGGATTTCACCTGATTTTATTATTTTTAATATCATTTCGTCTTTAATATCTATTGGCTTACCTACAAATCCAAGTTTTTCGTTAATCTTATCAACAATTACACAATTGTTTTCTTTACTATTAATAGTTCTTGCTTTTAAGGAATTATTATTTATCTCTTCAATTAAAAGTTTATTAAAATTAATAAAAACTTCTTCAACTATTTTTATTATTTTACCATCTGTAACTCTTAAACCATTTATAAATTCACTTTTATAGTTTTGATCTTTAAGTTTATTAGTTAATTCTTTACCTCCTCCGTGAATTAATATGGGATTAAATTTAATTTTTTTTAAAATACAAATATCCTGTATTAAATTTTTGAATAAACTTTTATCATTTAAAACAGATCCACCAATCTTAATAACTATAAATTCATCTTTATATTTAGCTAAAAATTCTTTAGCATCATCAATAGAGGGGCCATCTAACGGTAAAATTTTATCAAATTCCATTACTGGCTGGTTTTTACTTTTGTTCTTTTCATGATCACATATTGCTGAGCCATTGTAAGTATATTGTTAATAGTCCAATAAACCACTAATCCCGCTGGAAATGGTGCTAGTATGACTGTTAAAAATACAGGAAAGAACATAAAAATTTTTGCCTGAATAGGATCAGGGGGAGCTGGATTTAATTTTTGCTGAAAATACATTGTTAAGCCCATCAAACACGGCCAAGCTCCAATTATTAAAAAAGATGGTGGATCCCAAGGAATAAGTCCAAATAAGTTAAAAAGAGATGTGGGATCTCTCTCACTTAAATCTTGTATCCAACCAAAAAAAGGCTGATGTCTCATTTCGATTGTAACAAAAAGCATTTTATAAATTGCAAAAAAGAATGGTATCTGAATTAATATTGGAAGGCATCCAGAAACAGGATTGATTTTTTCCTTTTTATAAAGTGCCATCATTTCTTGTTGTAACTTCATTTTATCGTCTTTGTGTAACTCTTTTAATCGTGTCATTTCAGGTTGGAGTACCTTCATTTTAGCCATAGATCTAAAAGAGTAATTAGCTAAAGGAAAAAATGCTAGTCTAATACAAATTGTGATTAAAATGATCGCAATTACAAAATTTCCAGAAATTTTAAAAAAATAATCGACAACAAAAAATAAAGGTTTTACTAAAAAATAAAACCAACCCCAGTCAATAACCAGGTCAAACTTATCTATTTCTAAATTTTCAGAGTATCCGTCTATAATGCTCACTTCTTTTGCAGCTATGATTAATTTTGTACTACTGCTTTTTTCACTTTGAGGTGTTAATTCTAATGAGGTTGTAGCAATATAATTTGCTTTGAATTTATTTTTGTACTCAAAATCAGCTCTAAAATCTTGATTTTTGCTTGGTATAAGAGTGGTAATCCAATATTTATCCGTTATACCAAGCCAGCCACTTTTTGATGTTATAGAATATTTTTTATCCTCAATATCATCATAGTCTTTTTCAACTAATTGATCATCAAATACTCCTACTAAACCTTCATGTAAAATAAAAAAATTTTGAGTTTCTGGTGATTGATTTCTTACTATCTGGCCATAAGGATATAAGCTGTATGTATTTTTGGTATTATTTATAACACTCTGATCTACAGTAAATAAGTATTGGTTATCAATACTAAATTTTTTTTTAAATATAATATTTTGTTTGTTAACCCATTCTATTGTAACTGGATTATTTGGTGCAAGATTACTATTACCTGAAATTACCCATAATGTATCAGAATTAGGCATTTCTATATTTTTATTATTTGTTGCCCATCCTGTTTCAAGATAATAACCATCATTTGTTTTTTTAGGGTTTAAAAGGACGACGGGGTTTGGTTCATTAAGTTTAATTGTATATTTCTTAAAAGTTAAATCATCAATAATTGATCCTTTTAAAGAAACACTTCCCTTAATTGAGTCATTTTCAAATTTAAATCTTTTAGTTTCATTTAAAGCTTCATTTCTTGATATGGCTTCTACTTTTTCAGATTGTTCAATATCCGGTGCATCTGAAAGTTTCTCTATTTTTTTTTGATTATTCTCTATTAGTTGTTGATTAGGAGATGGCGCAAAAAACAAACTATAAAGAATAATTACAGCAGCACTTAAAGAAATAGCAGCTATAACATTTTTTGTATCCATTTAAATTTCTTATTTTTTTTTTACTGGGTCAAAACCTTCTCCACCACCTAAAAATTTTATTGGGTGGCAACTTAATAGTCTTTTGATGCCTTTAATTGCACCTTTTGTGGCTCCTAAGTGATTTACAGAATCAATGAAGTAATCAGAACATGTAGGCAAATATCTACAGTTATGCCCCATGTATGGTGAGATACATAATTTATAAAGCTTTATTATGAAAATAATTAATTTTTTAATCATCATACTATTAAAATCTTTTTAAAAATTTCGTTTCTAATGTCTATATATTTGTCAAATGCAACATTTTTTTTTGCTATCATTAAGTATGAATATTCATAATTAATATCAACTTTTTTTATTGCGTCATTCATTATATTTCTTAATCTTCTTTTAATTTTATTTCTAGTTACAGCATTGCCTATTTTTTTTTTTACTACAAAGCTTATATTTAGATTACTTGAATCTTTATTGGATAGCTTTTTAATAAATATAGTAGAATATTTACTAGATATTTTTTTACCTTTTAATATAGATATAAAGTCATCATTTTTAGAATGACTTACTAATTTTATTTTCATTTATTAACAAGTTTTCTTCTTCCTTTTTTTCTTCTTCTTGCAAGGAGAGCTCTTCCACCTCTAGTTTTCATCTTTGATCTGAATCCTGTAGAGCGAGCCCTCTTCAAATTGCTGGGAGAATACGTTCTTTTCATAAAATACGGTCAATTTTTTAATTAAATTTCGATCTTTATAATAAGTAAATAAATAAATAGCAAACAGAAGATTTTATTATTACGATAACATTTTATGGAAAAAACTAAAAAAATTAAAATATTTGTTGGATTATTCTATATAATCTTATTAACTACATTTTTATACTATCTCTTATCCAAATTCAGTTTACAACAACTTACATCTTATGACTTTATAAAAGATAATGTAGATTATTTTTCAGAATTAAAAAAAAATAATATTATTATATTATGCCTATCTTTCTTAATTTTCACGATCGTCTGGGTTTTCCCACTATTAGGATTCGGATCGCCAGTTTGTTTGTTAGCTGGTTTTATTTTAGGAAAGTGGATAGGAACATTTATTGTAATTCTAGGTTTAGCAATAGGAGCAACTTTTTTGTATATATTTGGAAATTATTATTTAAGAGACTTTGTTAGAGAAAAATTTCTTAATAAATTTCAAAATTTGGAGGCCAGGTTTAAAAAATCAGAATTTTTATATTTATTAATATATAGATTTATTGGAGGTATACCTTGGCAACTAAGTTGTATTTTACCAAGTATATTTAATGTTAGAATAAGAAACTTTTTTTTTGCAACATTGATAGGAATAATTCCTCAAGTTTTTTTAGTTGTTTCAATTGGGAGTGGATTAGAAAATATTATTAATCAAAACCTTAAACCTCCAGGAATAATTGATATTATAAAGTCCAAAGATATTTACTTGCCATTAGTCTTTTTTATTTTTTTAGTAATTATTACAATTTTATTCAGGAAGATATTTTATAAGAAATAATATTGGTGCCCCTTGCCCGACTTGCACGGACGACTTTTTCCTTACCATGGAAATACTCTACTACCTGAGTTAAAGGGGCAAATATATTTTAAAATAGTGTATAAATAAAAATTTTTCAAATTATTGCCTTAATTTTTTCTAAAAATGCGTTATATATAATTATAGGTAATGACATGGGAATACACTACACATATGGTGCAAATCGCGGTGCAAAAAAAATGGAAAAGCAAGCAAAAAGAGAAAAGAAGCTTGCAGAAAAAAGAGCTAAAAAACAAGCTAAGTCAAAAACCATAAAAGACATAAAAGAACAGGATAAAACCATCCCAATAGACCAAGTAATTACTCTAGATCATCTTACAAATCCTGATAAAAAATAAATTAAAGTGAATACTAAGAAAGATAAACTTAGCAGGTTAGAGACCGCTCTAAAAAAAAATCTAAGAAAAAGAAAAATTTTTCAAAAAAAACTAAGAGATAAAAAAAAAATAAACAATGATACTAAACGATAAGCAAATAAAAAAATTAGTTGAAGAGAAAAAAATGATTGATCCTTTTGTAGATAAATCAATTCAGGAGGGAATTAGTTACGGTTTACAAAGCTTTGGTTATGATTTAAGAGTAGGCTCAGAATTTAAAATTTTCACAAACATTAAAGGAAATACTGTTGCAGATCCAAAAAATTTTACAGAAGATAATTTTGTAACTGTTCGAGAAGAAAAATCTATTTTAATTCCACCAAATTCTTTTGCATTAGCTAACAGCTTGGAATATTTTAAAATTCCAAGAAACGTAACAGGCTTGGTTACATCAAAATCTTCTTATGCAAGAGTTGGTTTGGGAAACCCACCTACAGTTTTAGAAGCTGGATGGGAAGGTGTTTTAGTTTTGGAACTTTGTAACTACACTTCATCGAGCATTAGAGTTTACTCAAATAGTGGTATTAGTCAGATATTATTCTTTGAGGGTGAAAATCCTGCAGTTTCTTATGCAGACAGAGATGGAAAATACATGAAACAAGTAGGTATAACTTTAGCTAAGTCAAAGTATTAATTTAATGAAAAAGTTTATTATTAAAGGCCCTAATAAAGCTATTAAGGGCGAGGTAGATATAAGTGGAGCTAAAAACTCATGCCTTCCTTTAATGGCAGCTTCTATTTTATTTAAAAACAAAATAACTCTAAAAAATGTGCCTTTCGTAAAAGATGTTTATACAATGAAAGATCTTTTGGTTTCTTTAGGAGCAAAAGTTGATTTTTCAGAGTCGAAAAAAATTATGACAATAACAAATAATAAAAAACATAAATTGTTAGTTAGCCACGATAGAGTCTCCACCATGCGAAGTGGAGTTTTAACAATGGGCCCATTGTTAGCAAGATATCCTAATAAAGAAATTAAAGTTGCTTTAGGGGGAGGCTGTGCTCTTGGGATAAGGGATACAAACTGGCACCTTGCAGGTTTTAGAAGTTTAGGCGCAGTAAATAACTTAAATAAAGGATATGTAAATCTTTCGGCAAAGCAAGGCTTAATTGGAAGCAAATATAAATTTCCAAAAGTAACAGTTACTGGAACGTCAAATTTGATTATGGCATCCATCTTTGCAAAAAAATCCCATATCATAAAAGGGATTTCGATTGAGCCAGAGGTAATAGATTTAATTAAATTTTTAAATAATTCTGGAGCTGATATTAAATTTTTAGGAAAAAGATCTATTAAAATTACTGGTGTAAAAGAATTGAATAGTGGTAGCCATAACATTATTGGTGATAGAATTGAGGCTTTTAGTTATTTATGCGTTGGAGCGATTACTAATAGAAGAATTAAAGTTAATAATATTAATCCAAAATATTTAAGAACTGAAATAGGAATTTTAAAAAAAATTGGATACAATATTGAATTTAATAATAATTCAATAATTCTGTCCCCAGCAAAAAGATTAAATCCAATAAAAATAAAGACAGGACCTTGGCCAGCATTAGCTACAGATAATATGCCTCTCATATTGGCAGTATTAACTATAGTACCTGGTAAAAGTTATATTAATGAAACGATATTTTCTAATAGATTCATGGCGGCTCCCGAATTAAATAGAATGGGGGCATCCATAAGAATTAAAAAAAATAAAGCAATAATTATTGGTCAAAAACAACTTAATGCTGCTGATTGTATATCGTCAGATCTTAGAACAACTTTCTCAATTATTATCGGTGCAATTGCTGCGAAAGGTATTAGTAAAATTGAAAGAATATATCATGGTTTACGAGGTTATTATAACCTTGAAAAAAAACTTAAAAAAATAGGAATAAAAATTAGCTCAAAAAATTAAATGGTTGGTAGGTTTTTAAAAAAAATAATAGCTCAAAATCAAGATGATCTGAGGGTAATTTCTGCCCTTTGTTCTGAATCCAAAATTAAACAAACTGAAATTAAATTTTTAAAAGAAAATAAAATTTTTTTATTATCTCTTCAAAGAGAAAACAAAGATAAAATTAATAATAATGATAAAATTAATAGTATTTTAAAATTTGAATTTATTGAGACATCTAAGTCAAAAAATATTGACCAAAATAGCAAAGATAATATTATAGAATTACTTGCAATAGAGTCATATAAAAAAGAAAATAATTTTGAAATAATACTGTTATTTTCAAAAAATCGAATTATAACACTCACGGCTGAAATTTTAGATATAACTTTAGAGGATCAAAAATATACAAAATGATTAAAACTATCGATTGTTCAAAAAAAAAATTATTTGACAAAACTCGTAAGTTTTTTAGAAAAAAGAAGAAATTTAGATAAACGTAAATCAAAAGTTGTTTCAACAATTCTTAAAGATATAAAGAAAAATAAAATTAAAGGTGTTATCAAATATGAAAAAAAATTTAGCAAAAATTCAAATTTAAAACCATCTTCTGAAAAAATTAACAATTCAATAAAAACTTTAGAACCAAAAATAAAAGCAGCAATCGATTTGGCTTACTCAAGAATATTTAAATTTCACAAACTTCAAAAAGTTAAGAACATTAAATATATTGATAAATATAATAATAAATTAGAATACAAACATAAGCCAATAGAATCAGTTGGTATATATGTTCCAGCCAATCTACCCTCAACATTACTAATGAATGGAGTTCTAGCAAAAATTGCGGGTGTTAAAAGAATTGTTTTAGCAAATCCAAAACTAAATGGGAAATTAAATCCTGCCGTGCTTTACGCAGCAAAAAAAATTGGTATTAAAGAAATTTATTCTATGGGTGGAGTGCAAGCGATAGCAAGTATGGCATATATACAAAAAGTAAATAAAATCGTAGGACCGGGTAATCAGTATGTTGCAGAAGCAAAGAGAATTTTATTTGGAAAAGTTGGTATAGAAGGGATGAACGCTGGACCGTCTGAAATTACTATTTTAGCAGAAAAAAACACAAATGTTAATGAAGTTATTACTTCAATGATTGGACAGGCCGAACATGATGTTAATGCTCAGTGCATTCTTGTTACAAAAGATAATAAGTTGGCTAACCAAGTTTTGAGTAAAATTTTTAATATAAATAGAAATATACCAAGAAAAAATATATCTCTTAAAAGTTTAAAAAAAAATGGGCTAATTATTCTCGCAAAGTCTGACAAACAAATTATTGATGTGATAAATGAAATAGCCCCAGAACACTTAGAACTTAACATTAAAAATTATAAAAAATATATTAATAAAATAAACAATGCTGGTAGTATTTGTATTGGAAAATACTCTCCTATGGCAGTCACAGATTATAATTCTGGTACAAATCACGTCCTTCCAACTGCGGGGTCAGCAAAATTTTCCTCAGGTTTAAATTTGAATGAATTTTACAAAAAAATTAGTCATATTACGTTATCAAAAAAAGGTGTTGAAGTTATAGGAAAATCCGCTACACATCTTGCTGAGTATGAGCAATTGTTTGGTCATGCTCTTAGTATAAGATCTAGAATAAGGAGAAAGTAAATTTGACAAAACAAGACACTCTCGAATTTAAAGGAGTAGTAATTGATTTGCTTCCTAACGCAATGTTTCGTGTAAAGTTAGAAAACGATCATATCATAACAGCACACACTGCTGGAAAATTGAGAAAAAACAGAATAAGAGTCTTGCAAGGTGACAACGTAACTGTAGAGGTTACTCCTTATGATTTAACAAAAGGTCGGATTATATTTAGATCTTAAATCTTGGCCTCGGTAGCTCAGGAGTAGAGCAGAGCCCTGAAAAGGCTTGTGTCGGAGGTGCGAATCCTTCCCGAGGCACCATTTAATAAAGCTTACTGTTACAAT
>MDTA01082906.1_pt1 | contig 25408 bp, 26 predicted proteins | sample 811151 | NCBI WGS metagenome assembly MDTA01 (sample SAMN05326648, study PRJNA326480) | marine metagenome | isolation source: seawater | place: Indian Ocean: South | collected 2010 | reverse complement strand
TTTAACAGCTTTACCAGTTGTTAAATTTAAAATTTCATTGTTTTTGAGTTTTTTATTTTTTAAAGATAAAAATAAAATATTAACGACATCATCAATGTATTGATAATTTCTAATCCTATTCAAAGATCCTTTTACTATTATTGGTTTATTTCGCCAAACATAGCTACAATAAATACTAACCATACCCTTTTTTAGAAAATTTAAATTTTCTCCTGGGCCGAAAGTATTAAACACTCTAAAAATAGTCGTTTTAGTTTTTGTTTTATATAAGATTTGTTTAATAAACATTTCTCCTGCATATTTCGATATTCCGTAAATTGAGTCAGGATTAATACTGCTAGCCTCAGTTATTTTTTTCTTTCTTAATGAACCGTATACAGCAACAGAACTTGAATAAATAAAATGTTTTACATTTAATTCTTTTGCTAATTTAGCCAACTGAAAGGTTCCATAGCCATTAGACAGATAATCAAATTTGGGATCGTCATACGCACTTTCTCCTCCAGATTGTGCTGCTAAATGATAAATTACTTGCGGTTTCCATTTTTTTATCCTTTTTAAAATTTTTGTATCAAGTATATCTCCCTTAAGAAATTGTGATTTAGGATGAATGAAAGGTATCCCACCAATTGTTTTTAGCGAGTCAACTATCAGCACTTTATATTTTTTTTTAATTAGTTTATCGACTAAGTGTGCACCTATAAATCCGGCGCCACCAGTTACTAATATCTTTTTCATTTAAAATAATTTTTTATGTAAGTGTTCAGCAAACTCAAAGTCATGTTGAGTGTCAATGTCGAAACCCTCAATTTCGTCTAATTTAAAAAATTTGGGTTTATTACCAATCAAACTTTTTTTTTTTAGCATTCTTTTTCTGACAATAAGATTTATGGCAAAATTTAATTTTATAACATTTGGCAAATCTTGAGAATTAGGCGCTTTTTTAGGATTAAAATTTAATGCTTTATTATTCAGGTAAAGAAACTGTTTTTCGTCACAAACAGTATTAAGACTGTCATGTAAATTGTTGCTTTTAAAAAAAATCCGTAAAAATTTGTTATATGTCTCTACTTTAACTAGTGGTGAAGTGCAATTAGTGAACATTATATAATGGCTAAGTGTATTGGAGGCTATATGTTCCCAAAATTCACTATTGGGGCATTTTGATGAGGCATAGTATTTATCTCTTTTCCAAAATTCAACTTTATAAAATTTTGCAATATCGATTGCCTCGTCAGAGTCTGTATTTACAATTATCTTATCTAAGCCTTTAATTTTTTTTAATTTTTCAATTTTATAAATTAATAGATTTTTTTTATTAAATTTTCTTAAACTTTTGTTTTTTACCCTTTGAGAACCTTTTCTCACAGGTATTACTGCAAATACTTTTTTTTTCAATTTATCTACTTAGCCTTTCCTCTAATTCTCTAACTCTAATCTTAAACTCTTTTGACAACATCTTATTTTTTACTAAAATTAATTTGATTTTAAGCCACTCAAGTTCAAATTTAAATATTTCTGGAATTATTTTTTCAATATTTTCAATTATATCATTATTCAATTTTAGCTCAACATTTCGTGTCTCAATTCTATTTATTAATTTAGATTTATAAAGTTTATCTATAAAATTTTTAGACTTTGGTGTTATTGAACCTCCCATCTTTATTAAAAAATTGGACTTTACCCTTTTTTTTATTTTTGTAATTGTTTTGAATATCTTTTTAAAGATTACGTCATTATTTACTTCTTTTTTTGATAAATTGAGTGAGCCTGCTAAATCTGATCTGCCAATTACTACACCATCTAATTTTCTGAAATATTTTGATTTTAAAAATTTTGAAATATTTTTTATAGCTGATATCGACTCTAAATTAATCAACAACTTAATCTTTTTTTTGTTTCCGACAGATTGAATGAATTTTTTTAAGGCGTATTCGCTCTCGACCATTGGTGCCACAATACTATTTGGACTGAGAGATTTGCAAAAAATTATATCGTTTTTTGCCTCGCATCCGCCTATTTTGATATTTAAATCAATCTTCAATGATTTTGTAATTTTTTTCATTCTTTCAAGGTCATTGAAAGATGACCCTTCATCTTCCAAAGAAAGTTTGATACCTGATAGACCCAATTTTTTGAGTTTTTTTATTTTTGTTACAAGGTTTTTTTTAAGTTTTGCGTTCATAATATCTTTATCTGAATATTTAATTATGACAAAAATTTTAATTTGAAAAAAACATTAAAAATCTTTTTCATCTAAAATCTCACATATGCTGTGTAAAATAGTTATATGACATTCTTGTATATGAGACGTTACCTCGCTTTCAACGACTATACTTATATCTGATAGTGATTTTAATTCTCCACCTGATTTCCCGTTCAAAGCTATAACTTTTAAACCCTTTTCTTTAGCAATTTTTGCTGCCTCTACTAAATTCATTGAGTGCGTTGCTGGACCATTGCCTTTTGATCCCCCGCCGGTTGTGATCAAAAATAGTAGATCACCTTTGTTTCCATGAGCTTCGACTTGTCTTTTAAAAAATGTTAAATAACCAAAATCATTTGACCACGCACTCATTGCAGCAGGCATAGTTCCTAAAGATATGGCAGAAATAGCTTTTCTATTTTTCTTTTTATAAGTACATTGCAATTCTCCAGCAAAGTGTTCTGCGTCAGAGCAAGATCCTCCATTACCTGCAATTAAAATTTTATTGTTATTTTTTTTTACTTTTAAAATTTCTTCACAAATATTTTTTATTTTCTTTTCAAATTTTGATAAAGACAGAATCGCTTTGGAACTTTTTTTTAGATAATCGCTAATGTCAAACATTTAAAAATTTTACTTTATTTGAGGAATTTTAATCTTATTATTAGGGAAAATTAAATTTACACAGTCTCGACAAGTTTCACTCAAATAATATTCACCTCTTTTATGCATATCTCTAATGTCATTCATTTTTTTTGAGTGCCATGCTTCATATATTGTCCCTGTATCAAGATGACCAATTTTTAGATCTTGATTAAAATTAACACAACAAGGAGCAATTACTTTATTATTAATTGCTACCCTTTGAAAAGGTTGCACACATTTAAATTCTGTTATTGGTTCTCCTTCGGCCAATTGATCTGAGGAATAAAATTTTTTATATTTTTCTAAATTTTTTGTTGGTGGCGTAAAAGTTTGAATAGAAACCATATCAACTTTATCTTGCCAAAAATTTATAAATCTATCTAGTTCATGTTCGTTTTGTTTCATCTTTACGAAACTAACTCCAGTTACAGGTAATTTATAATTTCCTTTTTCTTTCAATTCTAAGAATAACTCTATATTTTTTACTACTTTGTCTAAAGGAAGACTCCCGACTCTTACCTTTGCATAAGTTTCTGGGGTAAAAGCATCTAGGCTAAATCTTATTCTTGTCAATCCAGAATCAAGTACTTCTTGTGCCCTTCTTTTAGTGATTGCAGAACCATTGTTATTGAGCATTATGTCTATAAATCCTTTTTTGCTCGCATACTTTATATATTCATGTAAGTTCTTAATCAAAAATGGCTCGTCATTACCTTGGGGTGAAATAGACGGACAGCCATAATCGGATCCCTCATCTACAATTCTTTTATAATCCTGAAAATTTAAAGCATCGCCTTCGTAAAAACCTGCCACTTCATCTTTATGAGCAATAATACAATGAGGACATTTATAATTACATTTTTGCGTCATATCCAGATGTAAAAAAAGAGGGAAATCTGTAACTATTTCAAACCTGTTTGCTGCGTCCCAGGTTTTTCTATAATTAATGAATTTTTCACCAATTATTTTACCAATTTTAACATTAATATCCTCTTCTGTAGAGAGATGTTTTACTTTTCCGTCTGTTGAGTAAAGGTTGCTTGTAGTCATATCAAATTTTAATTTTAATCAATTAATTTTGTTCGTTTATCATATTGAACTTAATAAGTCATAATTTATTTAGACTATTTAAGCACTAATTATTGTTTTTATTTGCCAAATATTTTTCATGGTACTTATTTATATATTGGAATGTTGCTTTTTTACCAATAGTATTCTTAATTTCTATAACTTCACCTTTATAGTTTTCTATCCAAGTTAAAATTATGTCAAAAAGACCAAGATAATTTTTATTTAAATCATTAATTGAATTTATTCGTGAAATTTCTAAATCATTAACTGCTACACTTACAATTTTTGTATCAATTTCATTGTTATCTACTGCGATAATTGCTCCTATAGGTTTTACTTTTACGATTGAACCTCTTTTTATTGTAGGTCCTATAATTATAATATCTAATTGATCTCCGTCTCCTCCCTCTTCCACTGGGATCACTGTTTGAGGAACAAATCCATAATTAAAGGGATATGCCAAATAATTTATCTTTCGTATTTGGTTGTTGTTAATTTCTTGTTCAATTTTTTTTCCATCTTTAGATATTTCCCACTTCTCTAATGTGCCTGCTGAGATTTCTATTACTGCATTAATTGTTTTATCTTCGTTATAAATTTTAATGTCTGAAATTAGATTTTGATCATTGGCAAAAACAAATTTAGAAAAAAGTAAAATTGATATTATTTGAAGTATAAAATTAATTTTGTTCATCTAAGAAAAGCTAATTGGCACATTTAATGCGCTGATTATATATTTAGAGCTTTTTGACATTCTAAATGAGATGTCTTTAAGATTATTTTTTACATAGCTATCGTAAATTTTATTGTACTTAATTTCAAAAACTTGATTATTAAAATCTTTTTTAAAATTAAAATCATTTGATCCAAAAAGTTGATGGCTTCTCAAATTTACATCAAATGTAGATCTAATATTTTTGTTGTGTGATAAAAAATAATATCTCAGATAATGTGTGCTTAAAATAGGTTTTAATATTTTGTTAATTTTAAGTTTTTCTTGAAAAATATTAGAGATTTTTACAATACCTTCGTAATCAAATTTCGTATCATCAAAATCATCAATTAAAAAAGTTTTTTTCTTAGTTATAAATCCGACTTTTGATTTAATTTCAAGTTGTGGTTTTGAGATAACCTTAGAGTCTCCGTACCAACGAAGCCTAAACTTTTTTTTGTATGTCACTCCGTCTAAATTTTCATTTATAGAGGAAAAACTTGTATCATCAAAATAAACTGTATTAATACTCCTCGGTGAGTAGATTTCTCTAAAGAAAAAATTGCTCTTAGAAATTGCGATAGAGAAAGCATTTAAGTCCACATTTCCACTTAATGCCCACTTTCTCTCAAGTCTGTTAACCGAAGAAGAAGTTTTAAGCCTATTGCTCATATACTAAATCTAATTTTTTTTTATAAACTACATTAAAAGCCTGCTTATTAAAGTTTCTCACTTTAATATCGTTAATATATAGCGATGAATTTTCATCTTTAACGTTTTTTGAAACATAATTTACCAAATTTATGGGGTCATAAATTTTTAATGTACCATAATCATACGATTTTTTTTTTCTATAGGACGCGAATGGTATTTTGACTTGGTTTAAAGTAATATTTTTAACTATACTTTTTGATCCATCTTTACTCGCAATACCTAGATAGGACTCTTCGCCAACAACTTTAAAAATTTCAACGTTCGAATTTTCACCTACACTTATCAGCTTATCTCCAACCTTTGAAAAAAATAAATTTTCTAAACTAGCTTTTGAACCTGACAAATCTATTGCATCATTGCCTATATTATAAAAATTTGAGTTTATTATAGTCCCATTACCAAAATCTACGTCAATGGCGTCTGAACTATTTTCATCAAAATTTAACTTGTCTATTAAAAACTCTGAAGAAATTAAATTAACGGCATCCTCAGAGTCAATTTTTGAGAAAAGACAATCATTTAAAACTACTTTTGTTTTGTAAAAATTTATTGCTCCAGTATAACTAAATTTATCTGTAAGCGTATAATGATTATTATCAGTATTTTTTTTTTCGTAAATATAATCATTTTTTTTAGCGTCAGAATATTTTGTTAAAATAAGTGATTTCTTATTATTTGTATCCGATAAATATCTATTTTCAACGCCAGATAGATATTTAAAATTAGTGTTATAAAATTTTGAATCTCTTTCAGAATTTTTTATAACTAATCCCCCACCAAAATTATCTATAGTCCCGCCTATAAAAACTTTCTTACCTACATCTCCAACTATCCAGGGTGAGTCAGATATAATAAATGAATTATTCAATATAATTATTTCTTCTCCAGGTTTTATTTTAACTAAAAAATCTTTTGGAATAATTATATCTTCTGAAATCAGTATTTTTGACTCCTTCAAATATAAAGTATCTTGACTTCGAGAAAAATATTTTTTGTATCTATCTGAAATTTCCTTTTCTAAAAAAAATAAATCATTATTAAAATTGATTTTTTTTGTGAACACCTGACCGTTTGATTTATCTTCAAGTTTTATGTGTGTACAATTTGATTTTAGTAGATCTTCTTGATTTCTTGAAATTTTGATTTTATTATTTAAATTTTGATTTGAACTAATGCTATAAATAAAATTTTTTCTCCAATTATTCTCAATTTTTTCACATATTATCTCCTTTAATCTTAGTGAAATATTGCTTTTTAAATCATTATTTTCAACAACAATTTGATTAGTTGTTTGAATAGCTGAAATTTTATTTAGTTTTACTTTAACTTTATTATTTAAAACTTTAGCTCTAATATACAAATCATCTTTTGAAAAATAATATAAACCTGGTCCGTACTTACCATATGTTACATTATCTAATAAAAAATAATCAGAATAAATTGCAGAATTTATTTCAGAAATACTTTTTTTCCTTTTTTCAAAAAAAGTATTTAAATATTTATCACTTGTTATTTTTCTTATCGCTTTTAGATAATGTAGATAAAACTCTTCATTTAATTCTCCATCAGAGTTAAAAAAGAAACTGCCCAACCATTTTGATTTTATCTCCTCATTTCCTCTGCAGCTAACTTTATTCTTAAATTTACAAATTTCTGCAATTTCAAAAGTATTTCTATTGTCATAGTCTTTCAAATTAGGATGAAAATTCTTTGCAAATCTATGCCCGTCGTAAGGTATTGGTTCAAAAAGACCGCTTATTGGATTATAATAAAATTTAACATTATTTGGTGCCAATCCATGGTGTGTTTGAGTCAAGTCTGCTAATGCAAATAAAAAAGCCCATTTTTCTTGGTCAAAAACTTCCTCTAATTTAAATTTTTGTTTAATAAAACCTTGAAGTTTATTTCTTGCAAAACTCGCTTGATTGATATTTTCCTCTCTATTCCAAAAATTTTTATTATATAATTCAAATTTTGAATTAAAAATATTACTGTCAAATTCCTCATACATTGAAAATATAGGGCCATTTCTTCTTTTATTTCTCTCTATTAAATCTTTATCAAAACCCTCTTCAAATACGTAAAGACCCTGGCTTTCTCCATTAATTTTAAGTTTTACAAATTCATATTTCAGTTTTATCAAGTTTCCATCTTCGGCTATTTCGTGAAAAAGCCATTCATGAATATAATTTCTCGCCCTTGGTTTAATGAAAGAAAATTTTCTTACTCCTTTTACTTTATTTTCCCCAATAATCTCTAGTTTATATGAAACTTTTTCTTTATCTTTGAAATGACTAATCCTGTCACCTTTTAGTCTTAACTTGACTCTAACTGCTTGACCTTTATAACTTATAAGTCCTTCAACTTGATCAAACTCTTGACTGTCTGACCTCATATTGTTTTCTGAAGTTTCAAGGATTTCTTTTCTATTTTTTTCAATAATGATTAAATTCTCATACGGCAAATCAATGTTAATCTCTTGATAATTCAAGAAAAAACCTTTAATCCCACTATAAGCAATTTCTGGAATATCAAGGTAGTGATTCAGTCCGTTAAAATAAATTTTATTTAAAAATTTATCTTTGTTATTAATCCAAATTCCCGTATTAAAAAAAATAGCAAAAAAAGAAGTAATTATTAAAACACTAACTAAAAGGTAGAGTTTTAAAAAAATATTTAAACCAATTTTTTTTTTTTTAGAAAAATCTTTTATGATCATATTTTATAATGCTAGCATACTCTTCTTTGCAAACATTATTTTAACACTGCTATCTTGTTTTTTAATAACTTCTTGAATTTTTGTCATGTTACTAAAATTTTTAGGCTTTAAATCAAGATTCAATGTCGTGGAATTTTCTGTGGACGATAATGATATAAATTGTATTTTAATACAGAAAGGACTGATTTTTTTTATTATTAAATCTATCTTTTTATCAGAGACCCTTTTATCAAATATGATGCTCGAATTTAGTACTTCATCCTCAGAAACTTTTCTTCTTTTCCAGATAAAGCTGAAAAGAATTATTATAATAATGGCAAATAAAACCCCAATTAAAGTAATTTGTAATTGTCCAGCTCCGCAACCAAGTCCAATAGCAATTATTAAAAAAAGATATACTAATTCCTCCGGTTCCTTAATTGCTGCCCTAAACCTAACTATTGATAGTGCTCCAACTAACCCTAATGATAACGCGAGTGACGACTTAACTATAGTAATCACTAAAGTTGTTGTTAAACCCAATACTACAAAAGTTTTTGCAAAATCATATTTATTTGAGAGAGATGTCGAAAATTTTAAATAAACAATTTGTATTAAAAAACTTAACACTCCTGCGAGCACTAAACCCTCTACAAAAGAGCTAAGATTTATTTGAATTTGTTCATTTAAAAAAAAGTTTAAATAATCTTTGTTCATATATGCTGATTTATACCATTAATTAGTTAATCACAACTTTCAAGATAATTAAAAAAAAACAGGTCTTATTGATAATATTTCCCCCTCCGAGGAAATTAAAAGATGAAGATAATTATCTAATTTTTTATTACCCATTCCGGTTGCTATAAAATTTAAGTTCTTATTTTTTTCACAAAATAATACTGTTTTTTTGTAGGAAACTCCAATATCTCCAGCTATAAAGTAAATGTTAATTTTCTTGTCAATTTCTTTAAATATAGATAATACTTCTTCAAAATTATCGTCTTTAAATAAAACTTTTGGAGCATTAGATATAATTTCATTTCTTACGTAATTTTGCCAAATTACATGGTGAGAAATCACAAAAATATTTTTTACCTTTTTACTATTATTTATTATTTTTTTTAAAAAGTTAATTTGATCATTTGAAATTTTCCCTTGTTTCGTTGTACTGTCTAACAAGATAAATTTATTCCCATTTACACTTAAAGATTGATACTTTTTATTAAAAACAGATAAAAAGTCCTTTTTAGCACTAGAATTTTTTTTGTCATCTTCCAAATCATGATTTCCAGGTGCTACATAAATATTTTCAATAAAATTATTTAATTCATTTTTAACTTGTAAAAAATTTATTTTACTTGGTTTATTTACAATATCTCCAGCTAAAAAAGCATATTGATACTCATTTTTATTTTTCTTTAAATGCTCTATTAATTTTGGGTAAGTTGAGAGATTTTTATCTCCAGGATTTCCATAAGTATGTCCTGCAATAAAAATTTTTGCGCCTTGTCTTTGTGTTCCTTTATTAATTGAACATTTATTAAATTTTATTTCGTTTGTTTTTTTCTTTAAATATAAATAACTACTTTTGATATTTTCTTTTCCAATAAAGTTTGATGACCTTAAATTGTTTATATTAAATACAAAAATTAATAATATTATTAGAAAAATTACAAAAAAAAATTTTTTCATTTAATGATTTAAATATTTACTGTTTTGTGTGACTTATCTTTTTCAGCCACAAAATTCTTTAACATAAACGAATCTATTTTTTCTTTTAAAATTTCTAAAGTTGAACTTTTTTCATTATATTCTAAAATGTAATTTTTTTCTTTTTTTATATTTAAAAAATAATCTTTTTTGTTAATTGATTGTATTTCTAAAAGTCTTTTTTCAAATTCCTCATAAGAACAGTCTTTAATTGCACATATACCTTCAACTGGAAAATCATGAATATCGTTATTTAATAAGTTGCACGATAAAGTTTTTCGACCAACACCTAAGTTTTCTCTTAAGAGAGTTGACGATGTGCCAACAGTTATATTACTTTGGAGCATTGCTACATAAGACTTATATGTTCTTGCTGACCTTTCAAAACAACTTTTCTGGAAAAATTTAAATTCCTCTTCACTTAGATATTTCTTATAAACATTCATCACCCTGTTATATTCATTTAAATTTAGAGTTTTATTTATTTTTTGGGGAGAAATAAGTTTCATTTTATGTTTTATACAAAATCTTACTGTATATTTAACAATATCTACCATTCCTTTTTCAAAACCTAATATTTCCTCATCAAATAATCTATCATTTCTAAAATTGCCTCCTGATACTCCCTCACCTATTAAACAAACATCATAAATAGGTTTATCAAGCTTAATTCCATTTGCTTTTATGTATTTAAAGGCATTTGCTAATCTTAGAGACCCAATCTTAATAAAATTATTTACTTTTATTCCAAATGATTTGTAATGGTCAATTTCAAATTGTCCAAAACATAAAAAGTTTGGGATATAAAATCTTTTATTATAATCAACTTTTATTATTTGATTATCAAATAAATACTTATAAAGTTTTAAATCGAGTCTAGCCGCATTTTGAACTGCCAAAAAATTGGTTTTTTTATCAAGTGTTTTTGCAACATCAGAAAATTTAATAGAGTTATCAATAAAAGTAATTACTACTTTTGGATTTATTACTTCGATTAATGAGGCAAGATAAGCCGTCATTATATTCCCTTTATAATTTTTAATGAAATATTTAATTACACTATATGAAAAATAAATTTTTTTTATTTGTTCTAATCGAGCATGAAGTACAAAAAAATTGTAGTGTGATAGTAATTCTTCAAACTCATTTAATTGTTCGCTATCAAAAAAAACTAAATCACAATTTTTAGGGTTCTTAAAAACTATTTTAGATTTTATAAGCACTCTTAAGATACTTGATAATCGCTTTATTAGTTTCATTAATGTTTTAAATTACTCTATCGATTGCTTTTACAACTTTCCGCATCAAGAATTCAGGGCCTACAGTAAATTTTATTACATTTTTATAGTGGGGTATATTCTTCTCAACAACAACTAAGATTCGATTTTTTAAAAGTTCTTTAAATATTCTTTTTGTAATTGTTTCATTATTAAGGACTATCAAGATAAAGTTGGCTGCGGTTGAAAAGTAAAAAATATTATTTTTAATAAAATATTTTTCTAAAAATTTTTTTCCTTTTTTTGCTTTTTCAGCATATTTAGTCACTAAATTTTTATCATTTAAAAATTCATCTAATAGGAGAACTGAGAAGGATGTTATTTCGTAAAAAGGTCTAAACTTATAAAGTTTTTTTCTTAAATTTTTATTTGTAATTAAAAAACCAACTCTGCATCCTGCAAGTCCGATTTTAGAGAATGATCTGCTAATTATTAAATTATTAAATCTTTTTATTAAATTAACAGAGGTTTTGTTATAATAGTGGTAATAACACTCATCTACTAGTACATAACAATTATTTTTTTTAGCTTTTAATAAAATATTTGTTATGTCTGTTTGAGATATAACACTTCCAATTGGAGAGTTTGGATTAGGTATTACTATCAAACTAGTTTTTTTGTTAATTTTATTTAAAATATTATCTGGATTTATAGTCAAGTCTTTTTCATAATTAACTTTAATCTGTCTGGCTTGAAAAAGTTTTGAGTAAATATTTATCATTCCATATGTTGGGTTTAAAGTTATAACTTCGTTATTTTTTCTTACAAAAAGCTCAAAACAATTTTTGATAGCGAGATCTGAACCACTAGTAAGTATGATATTTTCAGCACTAAAATTAAGAAATTTTCCTAATTTTTTATAGACATCATTTAAATTTGGGTACGCATTAATATGAAAAGATTTTAATTTTTTCTTAATTCTATTTAAAAAGGGCTTTTCAAAATTTGATATCATTTCATTTTTATCAAGCCTAAAATATTTTTCTCTATTTTTTAAGACTTGATTTTTTCTCCAAATCTTATCTATATGTGAAAAATGGGAAAATTTTTTTTCTGACATAAATAAAATAATGTTATTCGTGACTCATTTTGATTACAATCCTACCTGCCTCACCACTTTTTAATGTTGTAATAGCTTCATTAATTTTTTCTAGTGGGTATTCATGAGTGATAAATTTATCCAAATGTGTTTTTTTTGCTGCTAAGAGTTTTATGTATCTTGGAATATCAATGTCTGGTTTTGAACTACCTCCTTGAGAACCTTTTAAAGTTTTATGAAAATGTAATGGCTTTGTAAATATTGAAACATTATCATTTTCTTTTGGAATACCGCATAAAATTGTTTTTCCTACTGGTGAAGTTATTTTATAGCAAAGTTCAATAATTTTTGAATTTCCAGTTACGTCTATAACTGTGTCGGCACCATTATCTCCTGTTATGCTTCTTATATCTTGCTCTATAGAAGGATTGTTTATCATTCCATGTGTAACTCCAAATTTTTTAGCTAGTTCAATTTTACTTTTGTGTAAATCAATACCTATAATTCGATGAGCTGAAGCTAAAGATGCACATTGTGAAATGGCTAATCCGACGCCACCCAAACCAAAAACAACAACAGATTGACCAATTTTTACCTCTGCCTCGTTATTAATAACTCCCATAGCCGTAGGAATAGCACAACCTAGAACTGGGGCTAATCTTAGATCAAAGTCTTTTGGAATTTTTGTAATTCTGTTTTCTGAAACAATAGCATGAGTGTTAAATGTAGTTACACCACCTGCGCTAACTATTTTTTCACCCCATTTATATTTGGGAGTTGGACTATCTATACCTGAACTTTTCATGTAATGTAAAACTACATGATCTCCTTGTGAAACTGTTTTAACGCCGGGACCGAAATCTAAAACGACTCCTGATCCCTCGTGCCCCAATAAATGAGGAATATTTTTATCTTCACCCCAGAGACCATCGATTTCACTTACTTGTGAACCACATAATCCGCTATAAAAAATTTTAACCAATACTTGACCAAATTCTAACTTCTTAGGCATCTCGACTTCAGTCACTACTAAAGGTTTTTTATTTTCTACTAAAATTGCAGCTTTCATTAAATTACAAATTATTTAATTAATCTTTTTTAATTCTTAGTTTTTCTCTTACCTTTTCCTCTGATTTGGTAATTATTTTTTTTCCGTTTCCTAATATTTCATTCACGCTATGTAAAACTTTACTTAAATTAGCTATATTTTTAGCTTCAATTGATGCTGCTTGATCAGATCCATACATCGTTCGATCTAAAGTAACATGTCTTTCTATAGAAGTCGCTCCTAGTGCAACTGCAATATGACTTATTGAAATCAAACTATTTTCGTGGCCTGAATAGCCCACTTTACAATTATATCTTTTTTTTAATGTCGAAATACAATTTAAATTCGCGTCGCTATCTTTCATGGGGTAACTGCTGTTACAATGCATTAATTCAAAAGGACAATTTTTATTTTTAAATATATCTACTACTACATCAATTTCCTCTAAAGTACTCATGCCAGTAGATATAAAAGTATATTTTTTTTCTTCGGCAACCATCCTTACTAAAGGTAAATTGCCAAGCATAGGTGATGCAATTTTATTGTACTTGAGATTAAATTTTCTTATAAATAATTGTGAGTCTAAATCCCAGGATGAAGCAAACCACTCAATCTTTTTGCTTTTACAATATTTATCTATTTCTTTATATTCTGCCTCACTAAATTCTAAACCATTTTTTTGTTCTCTCTGAGTAGTGCCCCAGGGGCTTTCTCTGGGGGAGTCTAACAGTTTTTTTGGGTACACTTTTTCTACAGTTCTTTTCTGAAATTTAACAGCATCAAAATTTGCATTACTCGCATAATCAATAATTTGTTTTGCAATGGAGAGATCGCCATTATGATTGATGCCGATTTCAGCTATAAGAAATGGTTTCATAAGTTATGTATACTTTCTATTTTTAATTTTTCAATAAATATTGAATGTATTAGCGTAGAAGTTTTTTTATTATTTTTAAATCTTCCTTGTCATCTACTTCAAACACGCTTTCTTTTGGCATTTCAATATATGTTATCTTGCCGTATAATCTATTTTTATTTTTCTTAAAACCAGCTGAACTAAAAACATAAAAAGCGCCATTTTCAATAAACTCATCTAATTTAGTATCTTGCATTCTAGTTCTTTTTTTATAATTATAATTTTTTGGAAATATACATCCCTTATTATTTTTTTTCCAAACAAAATGTTCGCTCTTTACTGCTGATAAAACTGTGTCGAATTTTTTTTTATTTTTTAAAATTTTCATAATGCCTTGGTCGATATGTTTTGTTTTTAAAAAAGGATTAGTTGCTTGTATTAAAACCAAATAATCACAATCGTATTTTCTAAGAAATTCCTCAATAACCAATTCTGTAGATGCATAGTTAGTAGAGCTTGCTTTTGATCTTGATATTATTGAAAGCTTTTTATTGTTAGATTTGATTTTATTACTGTCGGTTGATATAAAAAGTCTATTGATGAGCTTACTTTTTAGAGCTTGGTCTGATGCATATTGATATAATGGCTTGTTCAGTACTTTCATAAAATTTTTATTTTTTATTCTAGTGCTACCTTTTCTTAAAGGTATAAGACCATAAATTTTTTTTGAATTAGGCATAGCTCCGCACTTTGAAAAAAACCGAATTATTCTTTTTTTTCATTTTTTTAAACAGGTCTGAATGAATACTGGTCTCTATTAATTTTAACCTTTATATTATTCAGTAAAATATCAATTCTATTTTTTTGTAAATTGATTATTTCAAATATTTGTGATCCAAATGGGCCAGAAATAAACTCGTATTTAGAATTTATATATAAATCAAAAAATCTTTTTGTTATGTAACCTTTTTGATCTTCTGACTCTTTGCATTTATCAATAAATTTACTAATTTCTTTTTGATAATTTTTTGTACCATTAAAAAAATGTTTTAATCCTCTTGTAAATAAAAGACTATTCTGGATATTTGGATCTTGAAGAGAATTGCTAAAACAAAATAAATAATCATCTAATAAATTGTGCTCTTTAATTTTTTTTTTATTACCTTCAAATTTTTCAATAATAAATTTAGGTATATAAATTTTAAAATCATCTCCAAGTTTTTTTTGAAGATCCTGTTTTAAAAGTCCAATTTTATTGTAGTCAAATTTTATAATGGTCCACATATTGTTATTTGTCTTTCGCAATTTCTCTTTTTAACTCATCGTACTCTTGAATTTTCCTTTTCATAAAGTTTATTGTTAGCTTAGTTCTTACTGAAATTCCTTTTGGAGTTAAAATATATTTCATGTAGCCAACTTTATTGTTTTGATTTTTAAAATTTTGTATTTTTACAAGGCCCTTGTCCTGTAAAGCTTTGATGCAATAATTAAGTTTACCTAAGCTGAAACCAAGAGACTTGGCCATCTTCCTTTGAGAAAATTTAGGTTCCTTTTGTATTTTTCTCATTACATTTAGATAGTCTTGACTGTGTTTCATTTATTATTTCCTTTAATGTTCAATATTTGAACTATCCTAGTGTTCAAATGTTGAACTGTCAAGTGATTTGGCGTATAACTTTAATATGATTTTAGCTGTAATACCTGCGAGAGCTGGAAGTAAAAGAGTTATAAATAAAAATATTAAAAAATTTTTCGGTAAACCGATAATTGGATATCCTATAGAGCAGGCTATAAAATCAAAAATATTTGACAAAATCATTGTTACAACTGACTCTAAAAAAATAGCTAATGTATCAAAAAGATTTGGTGCTGATATTCCTTTTATAAGACCAAAATATTTGTCAGGTGACAAAATAATGCCGATACATGTTATAGAACATTCTATTAAATGGTGTGAAGCTAATATAGCTAAAGTAAATTTTGTCTGTGTAATCTACCCAACAACTCCAATGATTAATTATAAAGACTTACAAAAGTCTTTTAAAAAAATTAAAAAAGGAATATTTAACTACGTTTTTTCAGCAAAAAAATTTATTTATCCTGTCCAGAGGTCTTTTTATAATCGTAATGGATCAACGAAAATGCTGTTTAAAAAAAATTATAACAAAAGATCACAAGACTTAGAAAAAGTTTATCATGATGCGGGTCAATTTTATTGGGGTAAGAGAAAGGCATGGTTAGCTAAAAAAAATATATTTGGAAGAAAATCATCAATACATTTAATAAATTATTTGGATTCACATGATGTAGATACTAATGAGGATTGGAGTATTTTAAAAAAATTATACAAACTAAAAAAATGAAAATGATCAATTACGGCAAACAAAATATTAATAAAAAAGATATTGCTGCAGTTATTAAAACTCTAAGAAAAGATTATTTAACTTCAGGGCCTAATACAATTTCTTTTGAACACAATTTTAAAAAAAAAGTTGGAGCTAGTTATGCTGTTAGCTGCTCGAGCGGAACCTCAGCTATTCATTTATCACTTATGGCACTTAATATTAAAAAGAATGATGTAGTTATCATTCCTGTAATAAACTTTATAGCTTCAATGAATATGTTGGAAGTGTTAGGAGCTAAAATAATTTTATCAGACGTGAGTAAAGAAACGGGACAAATGACACCCAAAAATCTAGAAGAATGTATAAAAAAAAACAAATTGAGGAAAATAAAAGCAGTAATCACAATGTATAATAGTGGAGATCCATTGAATGCAGAAAAATTTTACAAATTAAAAAAAAAATATAATTTCTTTTTAGTGGAGGATGCTTGTCATGCTTTAGGAGGTAAATATTATACTAAAAAAGCATCATTTGTCGGAAGTTGTAAGTTTAGTGATATTTCTACTTTCTCTTTTCACCCAATCAAATCAATAACTACTTGTGAGGGAGGAATGATAACGACTAATAATAAAAAGTTATATGAAAAGATGAAATTACTAAAAAATCACGGAATTTTAAGAAAAAAATCAAATAAAAATAATTATTTTTGGAATTATAAAATTTTATTGCCAGGATTTAATTATAGATTGAGCGATGTTAACTGCTCTCTAGGAAACTCTCAACTTAAAAGATTAGATCAAATGATTGGTAAAAGGAGAGATATTGCTAAGCTATACAATGAAAAATTAAAGGACTTAAGGGCATTCATTAATCTGCCTTCTGAAAAAAGTTATAATAAAACTGCGTTTCATTTATTTTTAATCACGTTTAATTTGAAGAAATTTAAAATAAGTCGAAATGAAATAATTAAAAAATTGTTTAAATCAGGAATTATCACTCAAGTTCACTATATTCCTGTTAATAATCATCCGTATTATAAAAAGTATAGATCAGTAAAATTACCAGGTGCCGCAGAATACTATAAATCATGTTTATCTTTACCAATATTTCCAGATCTTAAAAAAAGTGAAATCAATTATATATGTAACAAAATCAAAATATTAATTAATAAATTTAGAAAAATTACGTGAATTTAATATCATTCAATATAGAAGAAGATCTCTTAAATAATAGAGAATTTAAAATTATAAATAAAAAAAAAAATTTGCTATTTCATCACGGTTGTTTGAATAACAAGATTTTTGGTGAAAAAAAAACAAAACATTTAATAGTCGATGTTCATGAAATAAAAAATAAAAAATTAAAAAAAAAAAAAATTAAATTTATTGAACAAACTTTTAATAAGTTACTAGAGCATTTAACAAAAAAACTTAATGGTGCGCACGGTTTAAATTTCGAAAAAACGTATTGGAAAATTTTAATTGGAAAATGGCTCTATACATTAGTATATCAATCATATTTAAACTGGGAAATTCTTAACAAAATTGAAAAAAAATACAAACTTGATTTTTTTTTTCAATTAGATTTAAAAGGAAATATTTTTATACCAGAAAATACATTACACTCTCATACTCAAGTAAGAGGTCAATCAAAATATAACTTATTTCATCATTGGTTAATTTCGAAAATGGTAATTTTTAAAAAATCCATTAAAGTAAAAAAGATTAATTTTAAAAAAAATCTAAAGATTGAAAAAGAAGTTTTAAAGTTGAATAAACCTTTAAGCGTACAAAATATATATTATAAAGGTATTAATAATAAAATTTTCTATTATTTATGGGATGTACCAAAAATAATTAAGTTATATTTTATGAAGAAATACAAATTTATTAATCTTAATTTGAAAAAAAAAGAGATTAACAAATTTTTATCTAAAGAGATAAATAGAGAACAGCTTTTTAGCTTTAAAAATAATAATGATAAAAAATTTATATCTTTTATGAAAAGTATTCTTCAGTATGTAACTCCTAAAATTTTTTTAGAAAACTTTAATTCTTTAGAATATGAACTATCAAAATTGAATTGGCCAAAAAAACCAAAAAATATTTTAACTTCATACCCATATTATGAAGAAATATTTAAATACTATTGTGCAAAAAATAAAATGCTTGGCTCAAAAATTATTATTACACAACATGGATATGATAATATATTTAAATATGAAGACTGGTTTCCAAATAAAATTTATGACGATTTTCAACTAAGTTGGGGAACTAATAAGAAAAAGGGTCTAAAAGAATTTTTTTTTTACAAAAGTTTTAAAGAAGAAAGAAAAATTTAGCTTTATAAAAAAAAATAAAATTCTTTTTATACTATACGCACTGACAGAAATGGAGGAAAGATTACCGGATGGGTACATTAGCAACCATAATATAAATAAATTTATTTACAATTCTTCAAATTATTTTCTAAAAAAAATAAAAAAAAATTTAGCTCAAAAAATAGAAATCAAATCTTTACAACTAACAAAATTTTCAATTTTAAATAACTCATTGAAAAAAAAATTTAATAATTTAAAGTTTTTAAATATTGAGAAACCTTTTATTGATGTTGTTAATAACTATAATTTAAGTATTCATTTTTTTTTAGGTACACCTTTTTTCGAGTCATTATATTTAAATCGTCCTTGTATACTTATACTCAACAAAAAAATTCAACTAGAATTCGATGAAAATTTTTCAGATTTCATTTCAATTTTCATTAAAAAAAATATCTGTTTTGAAGATTTGCAGTCAGCAGTAAATTTTATAAACATTAATTACAATAATATTGATAAGTGGTGGAATAAAAGCGACACTCAGGCAACTATAGATAAATTTTGTAAATGTTATTGTAGAAGACCTAAAAACTTAGATAAAGAGTTAAGAAAACTTAAATTTAAAGAGTAGTTATATGTTAGGAAAAAAAAATAAACCATACTTTATTGCCGAAATATCATCTAATCATAACGGCTCTTTTAATAATGCAAAAAAACTAATTTTATCTGCTCAAGAAAATGGTGCTAACGCGGTTAAATTGCAAACTTACACACCAGGATCTATGACAATTAATTGTGAAAAAAATTATTTTAAAATTAATCAAGGTTTATGGAAAGGTTATAATTTGTGGAATTTATATAAAAAAGCATATACTCCTTACGCTTGGCATGAAAAACTTTTTGACTACGGAAAAAAAATAGGAATAAAAGTTTTTAGTACTCCTTTTGATGAGAAAGCTGTGGACTTGCTAGAAAAATTAAATTGTCCTTTTTATAAATTAGCATCTTTTGAAATGACAGATATCCCTTTAATTAAAAAAATTGCATCGACAAAAAAACGCGTAATAATTTCGACTGGCATGGCAAATTTAAATGAAATTTCTCTATCTTTTAAAACAGCTCTTAAATATGGCGCTAAAAATGTAACTTTGCTTTATTGTGTAAGCAACTATCCATCAAAAATTTCAGATTTTAATTTAAATAACATTAAGATATTGAAAGAAAAATTTAAATGTGAAATTGGTTTTTCTGATCATTCAGTTGACTCAAGAGTTGCAAAAGCAGCTGTCGCAGCAGGCGCAACGGTTGTAGAAAAACATATTAGTTTGAAAAATGTCCACTCTCTCGACTCAGAATTTTCAATAGCAGGAGATGATATTCTAAAGTTTAAAAAAGAAATTTATAATTCAAAAGAAATAAGGCGAAAATCTACTTTTTATAAAAAACTCTTTGGGAAAAAATTTTTTTTTAGAAATAAATCTGAAAATAAGAGTAAAAAATTTAGGAGATCAATATTTGTTGTAAAAAATTTGAAAAAAGGTGATATATATTCGAGATTTAATATAAGAAAAATAAGACCTGGATACGGTTTGTCTCCAATTTATTATGAAAAAATTATTGGGACAAAATGTAATTTAAAAATAAATCACGGAGAACCGCTTTTGAAAAAAAATTTAGAATTTTAAAAATGGAAATAAAACTTTACAGATCAGCAACAGTTGGAATTAACATAAACGGTTTCAAAATTCTTCAAGATCCCTGGTTAACTGATGGTGCTTACTATGGATCATGGGTTCATTATCCTACATTTAATTTAGATTCTAATTTAGATGAGATTAATTCTTATAATGCAATTTATGTAAGTCATATTCACCCAGATCATTGTGATGACGAGACTATGAAAAAAATTAACAAAAATATTCCAATATATATACACAAATTTCATGCTAAATTTTTAAAAGCAAAATTAGAGAGATTTGGTTTTAAGATTATTGAATTAGAAAATGGAAAAAGAACTGAAATAACAAAAAATGTATTTTTAAATATTTTTGCTGCTGATAATTGTAACCCAGAATTATGTTACAAATTCTTGGGATGTGCTGATCCAAACATTAAGGGAGAGTCTCAACAAATAGATACAATGTGTGTAATAGATGACAACAAAAATACTTTAATGAATGTAAATGATTGCCCCGTAGAATTAGCAAAATCAACTTTTACAAGGATTAACTCTCAATACAAAAAAATTGATATGCTGCTAGTTGGATATCAAAATGCTAGCCCTTATCCTCAATGTTTTGATAATTTAGAAATAGATGAAAAAAAGATAGAAGGGAAAAAAGTTGCCAAAAATTGTTTAAATAAAGCTTTAACGTTTATTAAGTCGTTAAAGCCTAAATTTTTTATTCCTTTTGCAGGCACATATATTTTGGCTGGAAAACTCTCCTCTCTAAATGAAATTAGAAATGTTCCAACTATTGACCAAGCGTATGATTATCTTGAAGATAGTCAAAAATTTTCTAAGGCTGTTAGAATAAATCCTGGATCAAGTTTTAATTTAATTACTGAGATTGTCTCAAAAAAATTTGAAAAGTTCGACAAAGAAAAATTGAAAAATTTTATTTCAAAAATATCTAATTCAAAATTAGACTATGAAAAAGATCCGACTCCTTCATTTGAGGAAATTTATGAGCTTTCTAAAAAAGCTTTTCAAAAATTTTTAGAAAAAAAGAAAACGAATAATGTAAATTTGGATACAGACATTTTAATAGATTTAAATGAAAAATTAATTAAATTGCCTTGTGATAAAGATCAATTAGAAGTTCTAGAGACAAAAAAATTCAAAAATAATAAAAAGTATGTAAAATATAAAACTGATCTTAGATTATTAAAAAGGCTATTGCTTGGGCCAAGGTATGCTCATTGGAATAATGCTGAAATTGGTTCCCACATAAATTTTTATAGAGAGCCAGATGTATTTGATAGAAATGTTTATCAAAGCATGTGTTATTTTCATAACTAATGAAACTGAAAAAAGTCAGCTTAAAAGATGCAAGATTTATTTATAATTTAAGAAATAATTTTGAAAACCGCTTTAATTCGTTAAACACTGGTTTCATTAGCTATAAAAGTCATGAAAAATGGTTAAAGAAAGCTCTAGTTAAAGAAAATATATACAAGATAAATTTTAAAAAAAAGGATTGCGGCTATATACGGTTAACTAAAAAGAACACAGTCTACTTTGTATCAATTTGTGTTAATAAAAAATTTAGAAAAAAAAATATAGCTTCTTTATCGCTAATTAGTATAGAAAATAAGATTCCAGCGCATTCAGAACTTAGAGCAATTGTAAAAAAAAGCAATTTAGCTTCAAAAAAATTGTTTCTTGGAGTAGGTTATCGGATATTTCAAAAAAATAAAAAGTTTTTAATAATGAGAAAAAATAAAAACAAACTTAAGGTAATTGATAAAATAGAGACAGTCCGAAGCAAGAATAATGCGAACTGGATGGATATATTGAGATTAGCTTATAAGAATTCTCCAAACGAAGCTGCTTCGATTATGTCTAAAATATATAAAGATGACTCTAAAATTTCAAAACTAGTAAAAAAACTTATTAAATGAAACATAGTAAAAGGAGTTTTTTAAAAAAAACAATATTATTTTTAGGCACTATTCTTACACTAAAAATAAGTATTCCATCATTTAAAATTATTACAAAAAATATTTATAAAAAATTTGATAAAAAAAATAATTTAGTTTGGATACTAAAAAGAAGCGACTAATGTTATTAAAAAATTTTCAAGAAGCTTCTGAATTTATTTATGATTTTGTTATCATCGGTGCTGGACCAGCCGGTATTTCATTAGCACTTCAACTTGAAAAAAAAGATAATAAAGTTTTAATAATTGAAGCTGGAGGAGAGGAAATATCTGAAAAAAGTCAAAATTTATTTAAAGGAAAAGTCGTAGGTAATAATTATTATGATTTAGATACTACTAGACTTCGATATCTAGGGGGTAGCTCGGGTCATTGGGGAGGTAATTGTTATGATATTGAGGAATTTAATTTTGCAAATTGGCCAATAAGTAAAAGCGATTTAATTAACTTCGAAACTAGTGCCAAAAAGATATTAAATTTAGAGGGAAACTTTACTAGAGAAAAAAAATTTTTTCAGAATTTTGAAGATGTCATTCCTCTGAAAAGCTATGTAAGATTTGGAGATAAGTATAAGGATCATTTAAAAAAAAGTAAAAAAATATTTTTACTTCTTAATTCACCGCTTTTAAATATTATTCCGCAAAAAGCAAATCCAAGAAAAGTTGATCAAATCAAAATCTTATATGCAAATAAAAGTATTAAAAATATTAAAATTAAGAATTTAATTCTCGCATCTGGTGGGATAGAAAATTCAAGATTGCTTCTATGGTCAAAGATATTAGCAAAAAATAGTTTTTTGAAAGGTCTGCCAATCGGTAATTATTGGAGGGAGCATCCAAAAGGTAATGTTGCACAATATATTTTAAATAAAAACTTTAAAAAAACTCCATTTAAGTCTTTTGAACTATTACAGAACTATCTTGATAAAACACGTCTTGTTACATCATACGATTTTGTTAAAAAAGAAAATATAAACACCACTAAATTAAATTTTAACACTTATGAAAAAGTAAAAAATAAAACTTTTAAACATTATATAAAAGATTTAGTTTGTATAGCACCAAATTTTGGAAAAAAAATTGTAGAAAGTCTTATAGATGATCAACCTGTACATTGTTATGGATATATAACTGCCACTGGGGAGCAGTCCCTTGATTTTAATAATAGAATTACACTAGACACATCAAAAGACAGTTTGGGTATTCCAAAAGTGAAATTAGAATGGAAAATACGAGAGGATGTATACAATTCATTTAAAGTTTCTTTAGAAAACTTAGGTAGAGAATTTATTGAGAGAGATATTGGTAGAATAGGAATTGATAGACAGGTATATGATAATTCATTTCATAAATTAGATAGTGTATTTGCTAATTATCATCATATGGGTGGTACGGTTATAGGTGATAATCCTAAAACTAGTGTGGTAGATAAAAATTTAAAAGTTCATACTGTAGATAATCTTTTCATATCCGGTAGTTCTGTTTTTTCCAAATCAGGTACTGCAAATCCAACATTTTACATTGTCATGTTATCTTTAAGATTGGGAGATTATTTGGCGAAAAATAGAATTTAACTGATATTTTAAAAGTCAAGATTATTTATAAATAGCTTTGGTTTATATTGCCATCAAAATAAACTGTGGAGCCAGAGATATATTTGATATTATTTTTAATAATAAATTTTACGAATAATCCAATTTCTTTTGGATCGCCAATTTTACCCGTTGGCAAACTTTTCTCCATTTTCTTTATGTCTTTAACTAATTCTTTAATTCGTCTTGTTTTAAATGGACCAGGTGCGATATTTATAGTGCTTATATTTTTTTTTGAATTACTTATTGAAACTGATTTAAGTAAACTACTCATCGCAGGTCTTAAAGATGAAGAAATAATCAATTCATCGCCAGGCTCCTTGATTATTGATGATGATATATAAAAAATATAACCATTTTTGTTTATTTTAATATTTTGCAGCAAAATAAAAAAACTCAAAAATAATTGATTAAAATATTTCTTCCAATCATTTATTGAAATTTTACTAAATTTTAATGGTGGAGGCCCACCAGAATTTAGCACTAATATATCTGTACTTTTATGTTTTAATATAAATTTCTTTACAGATGTTAAATCTGATGTATCGATTTCTTTTCTTGAACACGAGTAAGTTTTTATTCCAAGACTTTTGATGTTTTGTGAAATTTGTTGACCAAGGCCTTTGCTGCCGCCAATTATAATCGCTTTTTTAAAATTTGAACTCATTTTTAAATATTTTTATTTTTTTTATCTTTTTTGATTTCTTGAGCATACCTAAATAACTATCATATTGGACTAAAATTTCATTTAATTCTTTAAAATAAAAAGCATGTTTATCGTCTGGATATATTCTTCCTTTTTTTTTTCTTGGTTTGCAATATATAAATAAGTATTTTGGTTTATAAAAGGTTAAAATATTAAGAGTATTTTTATCATTATTGTGGTTGCTATAACCGACATTTATATTAAATTTTTTTCTCAAATAGCTAATTCTATCAAAATTTAATTCCTTGATATTGTAAGTCATGGGAGCATGAAGCAAACAAATTTTTTTTTTATTCGTAAATAAATTTAAACATTTTTTAATATCTTTATCTTTTACTTTAAGGCCCGTAGATATAAATATTGGCTTATTTCTTTTTTTTAGATCTAAAATTAAATCTTTTTGATTGATACCAACGCTTAAAAGTTTATAAAAATCGAATTTTATATCTGATAAATATTCAAAAGATTTTTTTCTACAAACAGCTATGCCTAGTTTTTTATTTTTTGAATGACATTTTTTTAGAGCGTTTTTGTAAAATTGATATTTAAGTTTAAAATCAATACCTTTTTCCTTATGATATACATAAAAATCCTCTGTGTGAATCATGTAAGTCAGATATTTCAAATTCGATTTTAAGAAATAATTTAATATAGCATTAGCTTCACTTAAATTTCCAAAGTGATTAATACCTGCTTCAAGAACTATTGATTTCATAAAAATTTTTTTCAGTGCATAAATCAAGCCAATTGAGCTATTAGTACTGGTCAGCTGCACGCGTTACCGCGCTTCCACATCCAGCCTATCAACGTAGT
>MDTA01192504.1_pt1 | contig 25415 bp, 22 predicted proteins | sample 811151 | NCBI WGS metagenome assembly MDTA01 (sample SAMN05326648, study PRJNA326480) | marine metagenome | isolation source: seawater | place: Indian Ocean: South | collected 2010 | reverse complement strand
GTCGCGATGGGCAATGCCGCGCCGACCATGGACTTTACTGGTCAAAACCCAATTGCACCCACCTGCGCGCTGACCGCAGAGACATGCGCAACACCTCTGCGACTCACAGGCATTCCATTTGGTTTCTCCAGCCTTGCAAGTGAGAGTAAAACTTGGAGCAAAACCACTGGACGTATTAATCTCGACTGGACGCCTAATGACGATACGTTGGTTTATCTTTCATACACAACCGGTTATCGCTCAGGGGGGTACGGGCTTGGAACCCTAGACGCACGCGACCTAACCGGGCCGACTTTGAATTCCATTTACTCTTATGATGAAGAGGAGGTCGCTCACACTGAATTGGGGTTCAAAGGCACTTTTGCCGACGGAACTCTGCAACTGTTTAGCTCACTATACCGCTACCAATACGACGGTTATCAGGACAGTGTAGTGATCTATGATGAGGTACAGGCGACCTTTCGCGAGCTGCCTACCAATACCGGCAGTGCTGTGAATCAGGGCTGGGAGGTAGAGGGTACGTGGCTCGCTACCGACAACTTGACGATCAACGCTAACTACAGCCTTACCAAAACAGAGTATCAAGATAATGTCTTACTGCTCGAGGATGATAATCCACTTGCACCGGTTCCTCTCTATGGCGAGGTTAGTCACCAACTCAAGGGAAGTTCTCTGAAGGGTATTCCGGAACACAAGTTCACCGCATGGGGAAATTATCGATTTGATCTTCCAAATAGCACCTTAGCGATTGCGGCTTACTACTCGTTCACAGGCGAATACAACAGCGAGTCGATCGATCGAGAGTTTGATAAGCTGCCCGACCGCCACCAAACGGATGCATCAATCATCTGGACTAGCGGTGACGGCCTGTTGACTGTGCGCGGCTTTGTCGACAACTTGTTTGATGCTCGGAACTTCCGCGCCCTCAGTGCAGGCAGTCTCAGCAATAACTACAGCTTAACAGGAACGCTGCTGCGAACCCGTAGCTTCGGTCTCGATGTAACTCGCCGTTTCGGCGCCCTGTAACCTGCTGGCTACTGGAAAAACCCCGCTAGTGCGGGGTTTTTTTTGCGCGAGAAAATTAAAGCCCTGGGTGTACCCGCTCTTCATCGAACTGCAGCACCTGCGCGGTATGCAGTTCGTTGATCTGCGCAGCATCCTTGCCCAACCAATCTTCCAGCACGCCGATGTTGTGTTCACCTCGATGAGGCGCAGGTCCGCGGACACCACTACGCGCCCCAGAAAACCGATACGGTGACTGGGTAATTGGGCGTGTACCACCCGCGCGGTCATCAATTTGGATGATCGCTGCCCGTGCAGCAATCGTAGGTTGCTCGGCCAAAGTCGCGGGCGCGCGCACACGCCCCCACGCCAGATTCATTTTCGCCATGATTTCCTCTACCGCCGCCCAACTGTCCAAATTGGCCATGTACTCGCCGACTATTTCGCGCCGGATGCGAATTTTCTCCGCCAACGGCGTATCTTTGGAGGTGGGATCGTTGACGCCCATTTGCCCTGTCAGTAGTTGCCACAAGTAGCGAAAGTCGGCCGAGATCAAGATCGGTCCCGCACCGGTTTCCCAAGTGTCGTTGCGCAACGGACCCGATGCTTCGGCGTCTTCCAGGGCGTAATGCACCTGATCGTCTGTTGCCAATGTGGCATCTATCATCGCAATGTCGATGTGCTGACCCAAACCCGTTTGCTGACGCATAATGACCGCAGACAACAAACCAACCAAACCGTGTAGCGAGGCGTTGGTATCCGCCACAGACAGGGGCAAATCACTGAAGGGAAGTTCTGCCCGCTCGGCCTGGCGGTGCATCAAACCTACTTCTGCATGAACGATTGGCGCATAAGCGGGTCGATGAGATTCCGGCCCGCCGTGACCAAACCCTGAAATAGACAGCATTATTAAGCGCGGATTTACCTGACTCAGTTGGTCATAGCCCAAACCCAACCTCGCCATGACATCGGGTCTATAGTTCTCAATAAGTATGTCTGCCTCGGCCACCAGTTCGAGTACCAGTTGCTTAGCCTGTTCGTGACGCAGATCGATGCAGACATTGCGTTTGCCCGCATTTTGCTGGTGATAGTAGCCCGGCAAGCCACCTACCACGTGACCCCAAAGGCGAGTCACGTCGCCATCCGGTGGCTCAATTTTTACCACGTCCGCGCCCAAGTCAGACAGCATTCGGCCGGCGAACGGCCCAGCAAGTACCCGCGAAAAATCCAGTACCTTCAATCCGTCCAGCGGAAATTGTTGTCGCATCGATTTCCTCCCCTCACCTGCTTAGAGTATAACTTCAGCTCTTTTAAATAGTATGGGCTTAGCAATGAAGGCTTTACAGCATGAAAAATAAACTAGAGCCAACGAAGAAAGAGGCGCGCGCGACTCGCGACGCTGACGCGCAGGCAAGAACGGTAGCCTTGAACGAGCTAGGCTGGCGCAACAGCGACGCGCAAGCGTTCCAACAACAACGCGACTACCTCACGCAAAATTCCGGCATCAAAGGGCTCGAATGGGCAGAGCCACATGAGATCGAAAAGGCGCGAGATTTGTTCTACCGTGACGGATTTGTGGTGGTCGTGGACGCACTGGCACCAAAACTGTTGGACTCTATGCGCGACGCATGTAGCCAAGCCATCCACGAGATTCTGTCTTTGGACAAGCATCGGGTAGGCAATCGCGGGTCGCATCGGTACTCATTTGGTTCCGCGAGTAAAACCGGGCACATGATGCATGAATCCGCATGGACCCAACTACTTGATCTTCCGACGGTGACGCCTATTTTGACCGCCATCTTCGACTCTGCTGATTACATTGCTCGGGGTGGCGGCGGTGATTTTTGTTTGCCCGGAGCTACGGAATATCAGCGTCTGCACTCCGACATCAGAGACCGAATTACCTTAAACGGCCAAACCTACGGCGCATTTTTCGATCCCGCAGGACGCATCAGCTTGCGGGATTTGCCCTGCCCCTACGTGTGCTGCAATTTTTTGATGGTAGATTTCACGGCGATTAATGGTCCAACGCGGCAAATACCGGGGACCCAAAACAGCCACGCGCGGCTACCCCGATTGGCCGACGAGCCCGAATGGATGAAACTAAGTACGGTGTGTCCAGCGCCCGCAGGCAGTGTGCTGATACGCGATCCACGCGCCTGGCACGGTGGAACCCCCAACCTTTCTAACGAGGTCCGCGCTATTCCCAACGCGGAATTCTATGCCCCATGGTTTCGAGAGCCGATGCCACACAGCATGCCGCGCAAGTTGTACAACCGGCTGTCGGAGCACGGCCGACATATCGCCCGCTATATCGTGGCAGATACTGACGTAGAACTTGATACAGGCTTTCGCGAAGACTTGGGCACGACACCGCCGTTATTTGAAAAACGCAATTAACCGCTAATGAATTTCTGCGGCGTCACCTTGGGCTTGGCGGAACTTTTCGATATTAAAGCCCGGTTGCTGAGCCGCTTTAATCAATACCCGCTCGCGACGCGCAATCTGTTCCGCTGCAGCTTTTACCTCGGTTGCCACATCATGGGGAATCACAACAGCGCCATGTTGATCGGCATGAATTAAATCGCCATCACATACGCGCATCCCTGCCACGTCTACCGGCCGAGAATAATCCACGACATGGATGTAGGCGTGGGACGGCAACACCGAAGCTGCCAGCATCTGAAAGCCTTCGGCGATATCAGGCAAATCTCGAACGCAACCGTCGGTCACCAGGCCAACGGCACCGAAACCTTTATGCACATTGGAGTTTACTTCGCCCCAAAAACTACCGTACCCGCCATTACCGTCTAAATCCTGCATAACAACTACGGAGGGCTTCGCCCCTTGATCAATGTACGCATAATACGCATCGGACAGTGCCCGGGCATCGGCCCCGGCAAGGTCACTGGGATGCGCGGCACGAATAGTCGCCGTGCGCGCGAATCCCACAATCGGTGGCAAGTGCGGGCGCGTACAAATCAAATTCGCGGTGGTATAGCCATAGCCCCGCCGCTTTGGTATCAGTATTTCTAATGCGTTACAGACCGTTGGAGTGTCCATGGTCTGCAGCTCTTGAATGAGCTGCTCGTTTAGCTTAAGAACTTCCATTTTGCGCGACCCCCATCAGACGTTTTCTCCAAGATCCATAGTACGGCTATCAATCTATTTACTGAGTCTACTAAACGGCAGGAGCGAGCGGTAAGGCCGATCTTTTTCTGTTCGTGGCGTCGGCTAAAATGTTGTACAGCGCAGGGACAAGAACCAGAGTGATCACAGTGGAGAACAAGATACCGAATCCTAATGACACCGCCATTGGCAAAATCATCTGTGCTTGCGTAGACGACTCAAACATAATCGGTAGTAAGCCGAAGAAGGTGGTCAATGATGTGAGCACGATCGCCCTGAACCTTTCAGCACCGGCTTCGATCGACGCTATAGCGTAATCCAATCCTTCACGGGTCTTGCGATTGACAAAATCAACCATGATTAGACTGTCATTTACAACAACGCCTGCCAAAGAAATGCAGCCGATAATTGAAACCATACTTATCGTCGTATCCAGAATGGCATGCCCCACCACGGCTCCGATTAACCCAAATGGGATGACGGACATAATAATCAACGGCTGGAAATAAGAGCGCAGGGGAATCGCCAAGAGCGCGTACAAACTGCCAAGCACTAAAAACGCAACGAGTATTAACAACGCGAGAGTTTCCTCTTCTTCTTCGGAGCTACCGTCGAGTTCCATATTTACTCCCGGGTAGCGTGAGAGCATCTCTGGCAAGTAGTCCGCTTGGATCTTTCGGACCGCGGATCGAGGCTCTAATACCTGCTGATCTACGTTCGCCATAACCCTAATTGTTCGCTGTTTATCGAGCCGCTGTATTTGGCTTCGGCCCTGTCCAAGATCGTATTCTGCTACCGAACCGAAGGGCGCTTCGGCACCATCGGGCAGCTGCACCCACATTCGCTCTAAGTCGCCAATCGAACGACGCTCGTCTCTGGGGTATCTGACCATCACTCGCAGTTCGTCATTGCCGCGCTGGAAGCGCTGGGCTTCGGCCCCGAAAAACGCCTCCCTGACCTGCCGAGCGAGATCGCTGAGGGTCAAGCCAGTCGATTCCGCCGATTCTTTTACTTTGAGCTTGAGCTCCTGGGGGCCTTCGTTATACGAACTGGAGACTTCATACACCCCGTCCAAGCCGCGCAGGTAATTGCTCAATTCCTCAGCAGCTTGCTGCAGCCGGTCCGGGTTTTTTCCAACCATCCGGAATCCTAGATCCGTTTCGCCACCCATCCGCTGTTTACTTAGGAATTTTATCTCTTTCACACCAGCGACATCGCCAAACTTCGCACGCCAACGTTTCTCAATCTCAGCAGGTGTTATTGCAAGGGTCTCGTTTGGCTTCAACTCGACCATGTATCGCGAGCCCTCAGGCCAGACCCAAGTGAACGCATTTTCAACAAAGTCCGCTTCGGTACCAAGTTCCTCGCGCACTTCCCGCCGAAGCTCCTCCAACGACTCCGCTAATTGGTCCGATATTTTTCCGGTGAGGTCTTCAGGGCTGCCCTCAGTAACTTCAACATTAACCGCTAACATCGGGTTTTCTATGTCCGGGAAAAAGCCGTACTTGACAAAGCCGCCAGCAAAAAATCCAGAGACCAAAATAATCAGCGACACGAAAACCGCGACGGTGGTGTATCGGTAATCGATTGCTTTGGCGAGGAAGGGTTTGTACCTGGTTTCCACAAACTTCTTTAACGATCGATCGACGTACTCGGTGAGGCGGCCTTTGTCTGATTTCGGCGGCGGTAGCAGCGCCAGATGAGATGGCAGAATCAACTTACTCTCGACCAGTGAGAAGAGCAGGCAAAAAACCACGACGTATGCTAACGCGTGGATCATTGCCGACGGCGCCCCGGTTACCAATAACAACGGCGCGAAAGCCGCAACAGTGGTTAAAACCCCAAACGTCGCAGGAATCGCAACTTTCCTTGTGCCCACCACAATGCTCTGCAGACTGTAGCCACTTTTTTCAGTCTCGGCATGCGCGCTTTCCGCAACGATAATTGCGTCATCAACGACAATCCCCAACACCAAGATAAAAGCAAAGAGGCTCATTATATTTATGGTCACGCCCACAAATGGCAGAAGCATAAAGGCACCAAGGAAAGCAACCGGCAGGCCAACAACCACCCAAACGGCCAACCGAAGTCGTAAAAAAACCGCCAATACAACAAAAACCAATGCAAAACCCAATGCCATGTTCTTAAGCAGCATGGTCAACTGATCAGACAAAAATCGCGTAGAGTCGCCCCAGACGTTCAGAAAGACACTATCGGGTAGGGTGTCTTGTCGTGAGTCGATATAGCGTCTAACGGACTCACTGATCTTAAGTTCGCTCTCGTTAGCGGTTGACTTAACCTCAATCATCATCGCGCGAGCGCCATTAAAATAGGCGTAGCCTGGCCACTCAACGAAGCCATCTTTTATTTCAGCCACGTCTCTTAGGCGCAATTTTGATCCGTCGGGGTTCGTCAGCAGCACGATATTCGAAAATTCTTCCCCGGTATAAGCCTGACCGTTAGCCCTTAAACGGATATTGCCTCCATCTGTTCGAATCGATCCACCGGGAAGATCTATAGACCAGCGGCCTATGACGCTGGCGACCCGGCTCAGCGTGAGTCCATATTCGCGCAGCCGCTGCTCCGAGATCTCAACAGAGATTTCAAAATCTTTACGGCCCTGGATTTCTGCGAAGGTTACCTCGGGTAGGGCCACGATCTCTTCACGAATTTGCGTGACAAGGTTTGCCATAGAAAACTCGTCGAGGTCGCCGCTAACGGCGACCATCAGCGCCTGAGTTTTTCTTTCGGTTTGTATGATGTATGGGCGCTCGGCATCCACAGGGAAGGTCGAGATGCGATCCACCGCGAGTTTGACTCGATCGGTAATGTCGCTCAGTTCATACCCTTGAGCTACAGCAACATATACACTGCCGTAGCCCTCTCGCGCGACGGAACGCAGCTCGTCGATGCCTTGTATCGAGGTGAGCGATTCTTCAATCTTTACGAGGATGCCCTTCTCAACTTCCTCAGGACCAGCACCCGGATACGGGACACCAATTTCGATCATGTCTAACGTAAAGGTGGGAAAGGTTTCCTTCTTCAATATCGAAATGGCGTAGTAGCCAAGGGCACAGATGAACACAAGCAGCAGGTTCGCTGCGACATGGTTGCGCGCAAACCATGCAATCAGGCCCTTATTGAAGGACTGGTCTTTAGGCTGGTCAGGGGTGCGCATAGGCGACGCTAACTGCTGACTCTAACTTTCATGCCGGGCAAAGGTTGCTCTACCGCAGTAGCGCAATAGCGATCGCCCTCAACAAGCCCGTCGGAGACGTAAAAGAAGTTTTCGTCAGCCCTAACAACGTCGACACGAGTAGGCCTGATCGTGGAGTCTTCGTCGACTAACCAAAGCGTTTCGCCCCTATAGATAGATTGCCTTGGTATGACAAACAGATCTCCGCCTGTGCGCCCAGCGATTTCCGCCGATACGAATGTGCCCATCATTAACGGTAACTGCGCCATTTCCGTTCCGGCCTGAACGCCGTAGGGGTCGAGCACCTGAGCCACCAAGTAAAGTACTCGCGTGTCTGCATCGAACACGCCCTCAGATCGTGTGATCGACGCGGGCCAAGATACCGTTTGGCCACCCAGCTCTGCACGCAAAACTGCCTCAAGCGGCAGACCCGCTCGAAGCCTGGATATTTCTAGATACTGCAGGTCATTTTGCGTTATCGGCAGCCTTACTTCGGCAATATCAATAGCAAAGGTGCTGGCCAACTGCGACCCCACATTTACGTATTGACCAACGTCCGCGATTTTCTGACGAACCAAGCCATCATACGGCGCGCGAATCACTGTTCTGTCCAGATCCCCTTCGGCCTTCTCTAAGTCCGCTTGAGCGGATTGCAGCTCCGCCATAGCCGCGGACAACTGCGGTTTTCGAAGTGCTAGTGCGGAAGGTGGCGCGGTATTGGGATTGAGGCGTTGCAGCCGAGCATAGTCTTCCTGGGCATAGCTCGCCGTGGCGGTTTCCGTTGCAAGCTGCGTCTCTGCTCTCGCGACAGCGGCGCGTGCTCGTTTCACGACGCTTGCATAATTTCGCGGGTCGATGCGAACTAAAACATCATCCTTGCGAAAAAAACCACCGCTCACGAATGCCGGCGAGACCTCTATGATTTGGCCTGAAGCCTCGGCTACCAGCGTAGTTTGTGTTCTGGGCGCTACCGACCCCTGTGACTGAACACTAAACGTAACCGGATTACGCTTGGCTTCGATCACGTCCACCAATAACGCCGGCGGCTCGACAGACGCTGTTGCAACCTCGGGCCGGGCGTTAAAAAGCGCCCATGCGGCTACGGAAGCAAACAGCATAATCAGAACAGGCAATATTTTTTTCGTCTTCATGCATCGCCCCGATGGGTGCTCATTGTTATCCAACTAGCAGCGCAATTCTCAGTAAAACCCAACGTCTGGAGCATCGCTCGCGTTTAACCAACGTCGGATTAACCTAAACTTGGACAGATAATGCTACTTTAGGTAACACTTGAGGCGCAAGACCCAATTTACTCTGACTCCCTCATCTCACGCTACGCGCAGAGTTGTGGTAAACACATGAAATTGCCATCTATAGAATGATAACGGCGCTATTGGTCACAACTTACCTTTCCGACAATCCATAGGTTAGTATTTTGCGCTTGAGCATTACGAGGGGAATGGCATGGTGGAAAAGACACGCGCGCAGGCAGTCGCAGAACTGACCGCAGCAGGACAACCGTTCGAACTTATCGCCGGCAGCGTTTTTGGTCGTGATTGCCTGCGCTTCAAAACAGCACCGGCAACGCTGCGCGATCTTTTTGCAGACGCGCGCAGCGACGCGCCTTTTATCGTTTACGGTGATACACGATTAAGCTTCGCCGAAACCTATGCGGCAGCGGCGCAAGTGGCGAGTGTGCTCGTTAACGACTACAGCATAGAACGCGGCGATCGCGTCGCTATTTCCATGCGCAATTATCCTGAATGGATTTTGAGCTTTATGGCCGTTACCGCAGTAGGCGGTATCGCGGTAGCTATGAATGCACTATGGCGGCCCGACGAAATGGCATTTGGTTTATCCGACAGCGGCGCCAAAGTGTTGCTCGCGGATCAAGAGAGATTGGACCGGTTTGCCGACATCACCCCAGCGCTTGATATCCAAGTTATAGCCGTGCGACCCGACGCTACAGAGCATCCAGATCTAGCGGACTTGGTCAGCGCCTATGCCGACGTAACTGAAATGCCTGCCCAGCAGCCCGACCCGGAAGACGACGCAACACTGATGTACACCTCCGGCTCCACTGGCAACCCCAAAGGCGTTGCATCGTGTCACATCAACATTATCAGCGCGCTTATGAGCTGGGAACTGGACCAAACCACGGCCATTGCACTGCTGGACGAACCCCCTGCAGAGCCAGAGCATCCGCCGGCCACATTGCTGGCGGTGCCCCTATTCCACGCCACCGGATCCTTGGCGGTGTTCCTCGCCAGCTATCGACATCAGCGCAAATTGGTTTCTATGTATAAATGGGACCCCGCCCAGGCCGCTGAATTGATCGAGGTCGAAAAGATCACCAGCTTTATAGCCCCTGCCGCGATGACTGGTGATCTGGTACTCGAAGCGAATCGCAGCGAGCGGGATCTGTCTTCATTGTTGTCCGTAGGTGGTGGCGGCGCGCCTCGGGCACCAGATCAGGTGCGTAATATTGAACAATCATTCGCTAAAGCCATGCCCGGCACAGGCTGGGGTATGACCGAAACCAATGCCATCGGCACTGGTATAGGCGGACAGGACTATTTAGATCGACCTGCAAGCTCTGGCCGCTGCAGCGCGGTCTTGGAACTAAAAGTTGTCGACGAAGACGGTAATGAATGCCCAACACATGCACCCGGGGAACTGCTTGTGCGCGGGACCAGTATCTTCCGCGGCTACTGGAATCGGCCCGATGCCAATGCTGAAACCTTTATCGACGGCCATTGGATGCGGACTGGCGATGTCGCCTATCTAGATGAAGAGGGCTTTTTGTTCATCGTCGACCGCATCAAAGATCTAGTGATTCGCGGCGGCGAAAACATCGGCTGCGGCGAGGTAGAAGCGGCACTGCTCGAGCACCCCAGCGTGCACGAAGCTTCAGTTTATGCCGTACCCGATGAGCGCCTGGGCGAAGAGGTAGGCACAACGCTGTATACCGAACGACAGCTGAGCGAGGGCGAACTGCGAGAGTTTCTCAGCGAACGGCTGGCCAAATTCAAAATTCCAGCCTATGTTTGGCAGCAGCAAGAACCACTACCGCGCACGGCCTCCGGGAAGATTCTAAAGCGCGAATTGCGTGAACAAGCGACAGCTCGCATGCACGGCTAGAGATCTATGCGAGGGGCTCTAGCCATAGCTTTGTTGCTGAGCGGCTGCGCCAAACCAAGCTCTGAGGATTCTGCGGTTATGGCAACAAAAACCCCAACGGCAACTACCCTGTTTGGTCAACTGCGGGGCGATTGGGCTGACACAGATCAGCGTGTTCGCGTTTTTAAAGGCGTGCCGTATGCTCGCGCGCCAGTGGGCGAATTGCGCTTTAAACCACCTCAGGCGCCATACCGCTGGCAGGGCATTCGCAACGCGCAAACATTTTCTCCGGCGTGCTGGCAACAATACAGCCGCAACGCGTTTGTCTGGAGTCGCGGCGAATTTCCTCGCAGTGAAGATTGTCTGTATCTCAACATATGGAGTCAGGCCGATCACCAAGAACCTCTACCCGTTATGGTTTGGTTTCACGGTGGCGCGCATACGGGCGGGTACGGGCACGTTGACTTGTTCGATGGCACCCGTCTCGCACAGCAGGGCGTGGTCTTGGTAACCATAAATTACCGCTTAGGCCCATGGGGCTTTCTTGCACATCCGGCTTTAAGCGCCGAGTCCAGCCACGACAGCTCCGGTAACTACGGGCTAATGGACAAGATTGCTGCGCTTAATTGGGTGCGCGATAACATCAGCGCGTTTGGAGGCGACGCCGACAACGTCACCATTTTTGGTCAATCAGCAGGCTCCAGCAGCATTTGCGCGCTGATGGCTTCACCCCTTAGCGAAGGGTTATTTCACAAAGCTATCGGCCAATCCGCTGCCTGTCTGTACCCGCCGGGGGCTGACCCCGACGGACAAAAGCGCGGTCAAGCACTGGCCCAAGCCGCACTGAAAATAACCGGTATCTCAACCAAAAAGCCGGTCACCGCGGAAACATTGCGCAAAATCGACAATCAAAGCCTGCTGCAGGCTGCAGCGGCGAGCGATTGGGCAGCCGAATCTAGAATCGTCGTCGACGGATGGGTATTGCCTGAACCAGCAGGCGACATCTTCAGGGCTGGGCGCCAGGCAAGAGTTCCAGTATTGCTCGGCTCTACGGCGAACGAGGGTCACATGCTGTTCCCTCTTAACGAGGATCTAAGCAGATCAGACTTGGATGCTTATTTAACCCAAACATTCGGTTCTCTGAGTACAGAGGTTATCAGCGCCTACGCTGAAGAGTTAAGGGTTTCGCCCGGGTTTGCCCAACGAGAAATCAGCACCGACCTGTTTATGGCCTATGGGATGCGCGACTGGGCAAGCCATATGCGCCGCACAAACGTTGCGACTTACTTATACTTTATGGACTACGTGCCGCCGGCTTTTCAAATCTACCTGGCGAATGAGCCGAACCTCGATCTGCCAGAGGGGCCACGCAGCGCCGGCGCTTATCATTCGGGAGATTTGGTCTATGTATTTAACAACCTCGATCGATTCGCCATCGAATGGACCGAGGAGGATCGAGCGATGGCGCACACTATGAGCGGTTACTGGACTCAATTTGCTAAGACTGGAAATCCTAACAGAGCCGATCTTCCCAACTGGCCAAGCTACACGATCGACCAGCACCATACTCTGCGTCTCGGCTCCTCTATCGCCGCTGTCCTTGGCGCTCGACGGCAAAAATTGAATCTAATGCAACGGCGTTTCACTAAAAACACGCGGTAATCCATAGCGACAATCGTTAACATAATGCTCCCGCGCACAATGGCTCTAAGGTTATGACCAAAAATGAAACATCTTCCCAACAGCTTAGTTTCGAGTCTGCTATGGCCGAGCTCGAGCAACTGGTTGAAAAAATGGAAGGCGGCGAACTCACCTTAGACGAATCATTAAAAGCATTCGAGCGCGGCGTAGTTCTTACCCGACTGTGTCAAGCTGAGCTTAAGAACGCCGAGTTGAAGGTTCAACAACTCAACAGTGACGGTGAATTGGAAGCACTGGAAATTGATAGCCCCGACAATGCATGACCTCGATGCTATGCGCGCGCGCGTCGAAGATAAACTCGAAGCCCTGTTACCGACAAAATCCGCCATCGCCCAGCCTATGCTGGACGCGATGCGCCACGCGGTTTTAGGCGGCGGAAAACGTATGCGCCCGCTTTTCGCCTGTGCAAGCTGCGAGGCGTTCGGCGGGGAAGTAGAACACGCACTCACAAGCGGCTGCGCGTTGGAGTTCATCCATTCTTATTCGCTTATTCATGACGACCTTCCGGCCATGGACGACGACGACATACGTCATGGACAGCCAGCAACACACATCGCTTACGGCGAAGCCAACGCAATTCTCGCTGGCGACAGTTTGCATTCGCTGGCATTTCAGGCCGTAGTAGACAGCAGTGAGCTTAACGATCACAGCAAACTGCGGATTATCCAACTGCTGTCCGATGCCGCCGGCTGGGCAGGCATGTCAGGCGGGCAATGTCTCGACATTGAGGCCGAAGGCAGGGAGCTGCAGTTGAATGAGTTAAAGGCCTTACACGCGGCGAAAACTGGCGCCTTAATTCGCGCGTCGATGCAGATAGGCGCCTACAGTGCAGATGCCCATCCAGATAAATCGCGCTACGAAGCGCTATCTGATGTGGGCGATTTAATAGGCTTAGCGTTTCAGATTATGGATGATGTCTTGGACGTCACTCAATCCACCGCGATACTCGGCAAACCTGCCGGGTCCGATGAGGCGCACGCAAAAAACACATTTCCGATGCTGATGGGTCTCGAAGCATCGCAAACCGAGGCGGCCAAGCTACTCGACCAAGCGATCGCGCTTCTGCAGGATAACCAGCTCGCCACCCCTACGCTGATCGAGTTGGTAACGCGGGCGGTTCACAGAACCTATTAACAACGGCATATTATCCGTGTGTCGACGTTTGACTCTACAACAACATGGTTAAGACGGAACCGATGAGACCCGCGGCTAGGCCTGCAAGAACATCGTCGGCCATGACACCGAGACCACCCCTAAGCGTTCGATCGCACCATCCGATTATGCTGGGTTTGGCAATATCTAATATGCGGAATACACCAAACACGACTCCCGCCACCCACCAAACCGCTGGCACAAAGGCCAAGGCCAACCATAAGCCGGCTACCTCGTCGGCGACAATTTGCGGCTCGTCGTGTAATTTTGAGCGCCGAAGAAATCGAGCACAAACCCACCAACTGATCAGACCATACGCGATCGCTATACAGATCTGGACCTGCGCGGGTAAACCACTTAGGCCCCACCACCAGATCACAAACGCGGCTAATGACCCCCACGTCCCAGGCGCCGGGCGTAACAGTCCGGCGCCACCAAAGGTCAGCCATAACACCGATGGCCGCCATAGGTTCATAAAGTTAAGTGTTGAAGTGCTGGTAACCACGCGCCTCTATACCCCTGCCGTCAAGACGTATGCCATGAGTGCTGGAAAGTTCGCCAATGCATAAACCCCCGGCGACTTCCTTGGCACTGGCAAATAATATTTGGTAGTCGTCGCCACCGTGCAGCGCATCTTCAAGCGTTGCGCCAGCGCCCAGCGGGATAGCATTAGACCGCAATTCGGCCCCAACTCCACTGGCGTGAAGAACATGGTTGAGATCTTGTAGCAAGCCGTCAGAAATATCGATGGCACAGCTCGCCGTTTTAATTTCATCGCGGAAATCAAAGCGCGCTTGGGGTCGATAGTACGCCTGCTGCATAGCAGATAACGCATCAACTGCTGCTGGCAAGAGCTGTCCCTGTCGCAGACAAGCCGCCGCAGCGCCCAACGCGCCTGTGACAAAGAGTCGATCGCCAGCATTGCCAGAACTGCGCAATTTAGCCTGCCCCCGCTCCACTTCCCCATGTACGCTGACGCTGATCGACAGCGCGCCTCGACTCAAATTGCCACCACACAGCGCAATATTTGTCTCTTTCGCCGCCATTGCCATGCCTTGAGCGAGCCGCCGCACCCACTCAATACCGATTTCGTTACCAAGTTCCGGTAGTGTCAGCGCGACCAAGGCGTAACGGGGTACCGCCGCCATGGCGGCAAGATCGGAAAGGCTTACCATAAGCGCCCGGTAGCCGATAAGTTCCGCCGGCGCGGACCGCGGAAAATGCAAATCCGCCACCAAAGTATCGATGGAAGCCACTGCGTCGAACCCGGAACGCATTTGCAAAACCGCCGCGTCATCACCGATCCCAACCTGTATCCATGGCGCGGTGGCGCTATCACCTAACGCCCGAGCGATGCTTTCTATCAGTCCGAATTCATTCACGCTGTTTGCCATGCCGGGCAGCGACTTCTATCTGGCGTTGTTGAGCCGCGAGTCTGTCGAGCACACCGTTAACAAATTTATGCGCGTCTGCCGAGCCAAAAACTTTGGTCAGCTCAACGTATTCGTCAATTACGACGCGATAGGGAATGTCGATACGTTCGGACAACTCCACCGCCGCCAGGCGCAAAACACCTCGCTCTACCAGATCCAGTTGATTCATTGGCCGGTCCAGAAGCGGCGTCAGCAACTGATCCAACTCGGTGCAATGGTTGATCATGTGCGCCAAAATCTCCAGAAAGAACTTATCGTCTGCCTTGTCTAGGGCGCTCTCGGCGAATTGTTTATGCAACAGCGCCAGATCAGCAGCGTCAAACTGCCATTGATAGGCAGCCTGAACGAGCGCTCGACGCGCTTTCCGGCGCGCCCATATGTTGGGTTTAGACTTAGTTTCAGTCATTTATCGAGCTCTATCGCCTCAGGGTTAGCCGCAGATCGTCGCCGATCTGCGCGGTTTGCACCAACCGAGCCTGAGGAGCGTCCGGTAAATGTGTCACCAATACATCCGCCACCGACCGACTGTCAGCACCCAGCAGCTTGGGCGCGACATACGCTATCCATTCATCCCAAAGTCCGGCCGCAAAAAAGCTGCCCACTACCGCCGGCCCTGCTTCGATAAGCACTTCATTGCAGCCCTGTTGTGCCAGCTCGGTCAGTACCCCAAGTACGTCTCGGGGTCCATCTGGCAAATGCAGCTGCTGGATATGCGCACCGCTCGCCAACTCGGAATCGCCATAGCCCTGCTGATGAATTAATAGCGTTGGCGCATTGCCCTGCAAAATTTGCGCACCGCTCGGCGTGCGGCCATAGCTGTCCAGAACCACCCTCAACGGTGCAAGCGCGTGCGCGAAAGCCGGGTCCCGCACCGTCAGCAGCGGATCATCAGCAATCACTGAGCCGACGCCGGTAACAATGGCGTCACTGCGAGCGCGCCAGTATTGCACGTCCGCGCGCGCAGCGCTGCCGGTAACCCACTGGCTCTTGCCGTTTGCCAACGCGACGGATCCATCCAGACTGGTTGCAGTTTTAATTCGAACCCAGGGCCGTTGGCGCGTAATACGCTGGGTGAAACCTTGGATCTGCTCTTTTGCACTGTCCAGTTCCAATACGTCTACCGCGATGCCAGCTTCTCGCAACAGGCGTATGCCGCTGCCCGCAACCTTAGGGTTGGGGTCCACCGCAGCTACAACCACACGGGCTACGCCGGCGTCGATGAGGGTTCGCGCGCACGCTGGTGTGCGCCCAACAAACGAACACGGTTCGAGAGAGACAAAGACTGTTGCGTTACGTGCACCACCCTCGACGCTGCGCAGCGCATTCACTTCGGCATGGCCGGCACCCGCGCGCTGATGAAAGCCGCGACCGAGCACTTTGCCATCGCGCCAGATGATGCAGCCCACAGGTGGGTTAGGGGCACAAGTCATTTGACCCTGCGCCGCCAGCTCCACACAGGCCTCAAGGAAAATTCGGTCTGAAGCGAACATGCTAGCTGGCGTCTGAACGGCTGAGTTTCTGTATTTCGTCAGCAAATTCGCTCACGTCTTGGAAGTCTCTATATACTGAGGCGAATCGCACATAGGCTACCGGATCCAGTGCGCGCAGTTCTTGCATAACTTCTTCGCCAACGCGCATGGCCGGCAACTCGCGTTCGCCAGTGGAACGCAGCCGATGCTTTATGTGGGTCATGGCGCTCTCAATCTGATCTTCACTAACCGGACGCTTCTCTAACGCTTTTGCCAGTCCGTGGCGTAATTTTTCTTCATCGAAGGGCTGCCGAGTACCGTCGCGCTTTATCAACCTAGGCATGGCAAGTTCTGCAGTTTCAAATGTGGTGTAGCGCTCACCGCACTTCTGACATTCGCGACGTCGACGCACAGCGTCCCCCTCTGCCACCAAACGCGAATCAATCACTTTGGTGTCGTCGGCATGGCAGAAAGGGCAATGCATCGGCGCTAATTCATGAACTAGGGTATACAGGAAAACGTTGGCATAAGGCGAGCACCTGCTGACGCACACTGTCTATGATGTCTTCATTGTCGATATCATCAAGTACATCACATATCCATCCCGTCAGCATTTTGCATTCCGCTTCTTTAAATCCCCGTCGTGTGACCGCCGGAGAGCCAATCCGCACACCACTGGTGACGAAGGGCGAGCGCGGATCGTTGGGCACCGCATTTTTGTTCACCGTAATGTTTGCGCGCCCTAAAGCCGCGTCCGCTGCCTTTCCGGTGATGTCTTTATCCACCAAATCCAACAACAACAGATGGTTGTCGGTACCGCCAGAGACCACCGAATAGCCTCGCTCAAGCAATCCAGCAGCGATAGTACGAGCATTTGCTAGTGTCTGCGCCTGATAACTCTTGAATTCTGGTTGCATGGCCTCTTTAAAGCAGATCGCCTTTGCCGCAATCACGTGCATCAAGGGGCCGCCTTGGCTGCCGGGGAACAGGGCCGAATTTAACTTCTTTTCAACATCCGGATTTGAGCGTGCCAGTATGATGCCGCCTCGCGGACCGCCCAACGTTTTGTGGGTGGTAGACGTGACTACGTCGGCAAATGGAACCGGATTCGGATATTCTCCCGCTGCCACCAAGCCCGCTACATGCGCCATGTCCACCAGCAGGTACGCACCTACCGAATCGGCAATGTCCCGAAATCGCTGCCAGTCCAGCACTCGGGAGTACGCGGAAAATCCTGCCAATAATAGTTTCGGCTTATGCTGCTGTGCTAAGCGCGCGACTTCGTCATAGTCCACCGCGCCGGTTTCGCCACTGATCCCGTACTGAACAGCATTATATAATTTGCCGGAAAAATTCACCCCGGCGCCGTGCGTAAGGTGCCCACCGTCCGCCAGACTCATGCCCAGCACGGTATCGCCGCCCTCAAGCAAGCCTAAATATACCGCCGCATTTGCTTGGGAACCCGAATGCGGTTGAACGTTAGCATAATCAGCACCGAACAACTCTTTAGCGCGTTCGATCGCCATGACCTCTACCTGATCCACATATTCGCAGCCACCGTAGTAGCGCTTTTGCGGATAGCCTTCTGCGTATTTATTGGTTAACACCCCGCCTTGAGCTTGCATAACCCTCGGACTCGCGTAGTTTTCCGACGCGATCAGTTCAATGTGCTGCTCCTGGCGCAGCGTCTCCGCTGCAATGGCCTGAGCCATTTCGTCATCAAAACCTGCAATTGATTCATTGCCTACAAACATAATCGGCCCACCGATTCGGGTTACTAAAGAAACGCCACATTGTAGCTCAAAGCACTCCGTTAAGGCGCCGAAAGAATAACTCCGTCGGTAACAATCCTATTCACGTCTAACTCGACTCAACCGCGCAATAATTTTCAAAAGACGACTCGCCCAGATGTTCGTATACTGCGCGACTTTATTTTCCAGCTAATTCTGAGGATCAACATGGCGCAGTATGTCTACACCATGCAGGGGGTTACCAAGACGGTGCCAGGACAGCGCACCATTTTACAGAACATCCACCTGTCGTTTTTTCCGGGCGCCAAAATTGGCGTGCTCGGACTCAACGGCTCTGGTAAATCCAGCTTACTGCGCATCATGGCAGGGTTGGACACAGAAATTGAGGGCGAGGCGCGACCGCAAAAGGACATACGTATCGGCTATCTGCCCCAAGAGCCGACCCTAGAAGACCACTTAGACGTGCGCGCCAATGTCGAATTGGGTGTGGCTGAAACCATGGCAATTCTTCAGGAATACAACGAAATATCTGACCGTTTCGCGGAGCCTATGGACGACGACACCATGGCTGAATTGCTGGAACGACAGGGTGATCTGTCTATGCAGATCGATGCTGTAGACGGCTGGGAAATCGACCGCACTCTAGACATTGCGGCTGATGCGTTGCGGCTACCGCCCTGGGAAACTCCGGTTAACACGCTATCGGGGGGCGAACGGCGACGCGTTGCATTGTGCGCGCTGCTCTTGTCCAAGCCCGACATGCTGCTGCTGGATGAACCGACAAACCACCTCGATGCGGCCAGTGTCTCCTGGCTCGAACGATTCCTCGACGAATATTCGGGCACCGTCGTCGCGGTGACCCACGACCGCTATTTCCTCGACAATGTTGCAGGCTGGATTCTGGAGCTGGACCGTGGACGCGGCATTCCCTACGAAGGCAACTACACCACTTGGTTAGAGGCTAAAGAGCAGCGACTTGAGAGCGAGGCCTCTCAGGAAGAGGCGCGCCAAAAAACCATTAAAGCGGAGTTAGAATGGGTACGGTCGAACCCAAAGGCCCGCCAGGCCAAGAGTAAATCACGACTGGCACGCTTCGACGAATTGGTCGCCGAACAGACGGAAGCGCGAAACGATACCACTGAGTTATTTATTCCTACCGGCGAGCGCTTAGGCGAAAAAGTTATAGAAATTGGCGCTTTGAGTAAGAGCTTCAACGATCGTATGTTGATCGACAATTTCAGCGCCATCATTCCGCGCGGCGCAATTGTCGGCATTATTGGCGGCAACGGCGCTGGCAAATCGACTTTTTTCAAAATGCTCACCGGAGCAGAAACACCGGACGCAGGCACTATCGATATCGGCTCCACCGTTGATATGGCCTACGTAGACCAAAGTCGCGACGATCTGGCTGCAGATAAAACTGTCTGGGAGGAAGTGTCGAATAATCAGGACATTATGCGCATCGGTAAACACGAGATCCCGAGTCGCGCGTACGTTGGCCGATTTAACTTTAAGGGCGCCGATCAGCAAAAGCAGGTGGGCACTTTGTCTGGCGGCGAGCGCAATCGCGTACATCTGGCAAAGTTGTTACGCAAAGGCGCTAACGTACTGTTACTGGACGAGCCTACAAATGACTTAGATGTCGAAACCCTGCGCGCTCTTGAGGAAGCTATGACCACCTTTGCGGGCACCGCGCTGATTATTTCTCACGATCGCTGGTTCTTAGACCGAGTAGCGACACACATCATCGCATTCGAGGGCGACAGCAATGTCGAATGGTTTGAGGGCAACTATAGCGACTACGAAGCCGATCGGAAAAAACGTATGGGTGATGCTGCGCCTACTCGCGTGCAATACAAGCGAATCCACCGCTAACGGGGTCTAAAAACTTACAGGGTTGACACCACCTCGAGCGCAGCCGCCAAGGTTTTAACGCCGTGCACGGCCATACCACCAATAGGCTCCTTGGGGCGATTCGCAAACGGCACTATGGCATGCTTAAAGCCGTGCTTGGAGGCTTCACGCAGCCGTTCCTGCCCGTTGGCCACAGGTCGTAATTCGCCGGTTAAGCCCAATTCGCCAAAAACTATCAATTCGCGCGGCAGCACACGATTGCGAAAAGATCCCAGTACTGCCAACAGTACCGCTAGGTCGGCGCCTGTCTCGTTAATACGCACCCCGCCTACCGCATTGGCAAAGACATCTTGGTCGCCGAGGGTTATGCCACAGTGACGGTGCAGCACCGCTAAGTGCATTGCGAGCCGCTGCTGGTCTAAACCCACAGCAACCCGTTTCGGATGCCCACCAGCGACGTCATCCACTAGCGCCTGCAGCTCCACTAACAATGGTCGTGTGCCTTCCCAGGTCACTGTTGCAACGCTGCCAGGCGAATCCACTTCACCGCGCTGTAAAAAAATGGCCGAGGGGTTGGCCACTTCCTTCATACCAAGATCGGTCATGGCGAACACGCCCAGTTCATTTACCGCACCAAATCGGTTTTTATGACCGCGTAACGTGCGATAGCGACTGCCCGCTGGGCTGTCGAGCATCATGAAGCAATCGATCATATGCTCGAGTACCTTTGGCCCGGCCAACCCCCCCTCTTTGGTTATGTGACCAACCAAAATAATCACCACGTCCTGCTGTTTTGCCAGACGCGTAAAAAATGCTGCTGTCTCGCGAACCTGTGTTACCGAGCCTGGAGTTGATTCAAGCCCCTCCATTTGCAGCACCTGCACCGAGTCCAACACCACCACCTGGGGTTTCTGCGTCGTAATATGATGAGCGATCGTTTCGGCACGAGTCTCGGCGGCTACATCCAAGCCATCCATAGGTAACTTTAAGCGCTGAGCTCGCAGGGCGAGTTGCTGCAGAGACTCTTCGCCGGTGACGTAAAGTACGCTCTGCTCGACCGCCAGTTTTGTACACGCCTGAAGCAGAAGGGTACTCTTGCCTGCACCTGGATCTCCGCCAATTAACACCACCGACCCCGGAACAAAGCCACCCCCCAGAACCCGGTCTAACTCGGCAAAACCCGATCCTATACGCGCGGTTTCCAGCGCCTCGACCTCACCGAGTTTTTTGATCTCTGCGGTTGCTCCAGCAAAACCGAGAGCATTTTGAGCTGCAGCCGCGCCGGAAATCGGGCTTATATTTATTTGGCTTAAGCTATTCCACGCATCACAGGTGTGGCATTGGCCCTGCCACTTTGCATGCTCGGCACCGCACTCTTGGCACACGTATGCGGTTTTGATTTTGCTCTTTGCCATCACGCGGGTGGATGCAACAGCATCGTTAGTGATCGAAGTTGTTGTACATGTCGGGAGCAAGATCCTCGAACTTCGTCAGGTGACCTGTAAACCTCATTCGAACTTTACCGATTGGACCATTGCGTTGCTTGCCGATGATGACTTCCGCGACACCCAGATCCTCAGTATTTTCGTTATATACCTCATCACGATAAATGAACAAAATAACGTCCGCGTCTTGCTCGATAGCGCCGGATTCGCGCAAGTCCGCGTTCAATGGCCGCTTGTCTGGCCGCGACTCCAATTGCCGATTTAATTGCGACAGCGCTAACACCGGGCATGCCATCTCTTTCGCCAGCGCTTTTAACGATCGAGAAATTTCTGAAATTTCGTTGACTCGATTTTCGCTCGGGGTCGACGTGCGCATAAGCTGTAAATAGTCGACGACAATCAGACCCAAACCACCCGCTTCGCGCGCTACCCGACGCGAGCGCGAGCGCATTTCACCCGGGGTTAGGCCAGCGGTATCGTCGATATAAAGACGCTTGTCGCGCAACTGGCTTACGGCACCAGTAAACCGCGTCCAATCTTCGTCCTGCAGTTCACCGTTACGCAGTCGCGTCTGATCGATACGGCCCAGACTGGAAATCATCCGCATAACAATTTGTTCGGATGGCATTTCTAAACTAAAAAATAAAACCGCTTCTTCGGACATAACCGCATGCTCGGCCATGTTGATGGCAAAAGCGGTCTTACCCATGGACGGTCGCGCCGCCAAAATCACCAAATCTGATTTCTGCAAACCCGAGGTTTTCTTGTCTAAATCCTTAAACCCCGTCGCGAGGCCAGTTATGGCGCCCTTTGATTTGGTCAAAAGCTCGACTTTTTCTATCGCTTTGGCCAGCAGCGGGCCCACTTTCTCGGGGCCGCCGTCTTTACTGCGCTGCTCGGCGATTTGAAAGACCGCCTGCTCAGCTAGGTCCAATAGCGTGTTGCTGTCACGTCCGTCCGGTGTAAACGCCGAGTCGGCTATTTGATTTGCTGCACCAATAAGCTGTCGTAACACCGAACGCTCGCGCACGATACGGCCGTAGGCCATGACATTGCTCGCCCCAGGGGTGAACTCAGCCAAGTCCGCGAGGTACGTCAACCCGCCTGCCTTGTCGAGCAATCCTCGAGACTGTAGCCGCTCGGAAACGGTCACAGCGTCCAAGGGCTGATTTTCGTTGGCTAAATCCATCATCGCTTCGAAGATGATTTGGTGTTGAGTGCGGTAGAAATCCGCCGCTACGACGACCTCGACCAAGTCGAACCACCCTTGATCATCGAGCATGAGGCCACCCAGCACTGACTGCTCAGCCTCCATGGAGTGCGGCGGCACCTTCAGTGGGTTAACCGTAAGATCGGGGTTTTCTGGCGCGAATTCAGACATCTTTATCGGCTGTTGGTAGGCGCGTTCGACATAGTCACAGACGCCGCTCTGTTAGTCCCAAGGATAGAACAGATTAGGCGTTAGAGGTCGGAATGCAAGTTCTACTTGCGTCGGATTAGGGAAATAAGGCACAGGCTCCTCAGGCTAGGTCCTTTTTGCTTGACGAACCTTACCCGTTTGTGGAGCCAGCCAACCGTTTCCTTGTTGGCGCGCTGTTATTCCTCAACCACTGCGACTTTGATCTGTACGGTAACGTCAGAATGCAGCTGCAAGGCGATGTCATACTCACCTAAGCTGCGAATAGCCCCTTCGGGCATCCGCACTTCACTGCGCTCCGCAGGATGACCGTCGCGGACCAGCGCATCAGCAATGTCTTGAGTGCCCACCGAACCGTACAGACGGCCTTCCTCACCCGATTTGACCATGATGGTCACCAGGGTTTCTGCGAGTTTCTCGGCTCGGCTTTGGGCTTCGGTCAACTTCTCGTTCGCCGCTTTTTCGAGGTCGGCACGACGCTCTTCAAAATAGGCGCGGTTGGCGTTATTGGCCTGCACCGCTTTGCTATTGGGGATCAGAAAGTTACGCGCGAAGCCTGGTTTTACCGACACTTCGTCACCAAGATCACCGAGGTTATTGACCCGTTCTAACAAGATCACATTCATAATATTCCCTCGCTCTACGCTACTTGTGCTGGTCGGTGTATGGCAGTAGCGCCAGATAACGCGCACGCTTCACTTCGGTTGCTAAATTCCGCTGAAACCGTGCAGAGGCTCCCGTGATCCGACTTGGAACAATTTTGCCGGTTTCACCGATGAACTGACGCAGCCCGTCTAAATCTTTGTAATCGATTTCGATTTCTTTGAATTGAACTTGTACTCGTCTTCCGCCTCTCATTATTCGGTCTCCTCGGCTGTAGCTTCCTTCGCTGCATCTTCTACTTCGGCAGTCTGCTCGGACTCCTCGACGGCATCAGATTCCGCGGCAGAAGCTCGCGCGGCGTTGTCCTCTTCGCGGCGGCGATCACGCTCGCGATCTTTTTCTTGCTCACGCAATTCTTCTTCGTACAACTTGGAATTGCCCACGACCGGGCCTTTACGTCGAATAACCAAACTGCGGATCACCGCGTCATTGAAGCGGAAGGCGCTTTCGAGTTCATCAAGTGTCTCCTGATTGATCTCGACGTTAAACATGATGTAATGGGCTTTGTGGATTTTCGCGATGGGAAAGGCCAACTGACGGCGCCCCCAATCTTCTGAGCGATGAATAGTGCCGTTACCGCGTTCGATCATAGCGTGATAACGCTCAACCATCCCGGGCACCTGATCGCTTTGATCAGGATGCACTAAAAATACTATCTCGTAATGACGCATGGCATCTCCTTTCGGTTAACGTCAAATCAATGACGAAAGCTTCCAGGGATTTACGCAGAGCGCCTGCCACCTCAGTGAAGCAAGGTTCGGTCGCCGCAATACCGCAGCGGCCGCGCATTGTAGGGGCCACGTCGATGCCTTGCAAGGCCATCCAGTTGAACCGGTCTGGGCTGCTATCAGCTTATTCGCCGCGTTGACGCATCACTTCGAACAACAATATTCCAGTAGCGACCGCGACATTCAGACTCTCTACCGCTCCGCGCATCGGAATGCTTACTAACTGGTCACACAGACTGCGAGTCAAGCGACGCAGACCCTTACCCTCGCTACCCATAACCAAAGCTAAAGGAACGCTCGAATCCATGGCGTGCCATATCTGCTCGCCATCACCGTCCGCGCCCAACAACCACACCCCTTGCTTGCGCAACCAGGTTAGACATCGAGCGAGGTTGGTCACTTGAACGATAAATAGCCCCTCGGCACCGCCTTGAGAGGTTTTTAATGCCACGGCACTTAGCGGCGCGCTATTGCGCTTTGGCAAGATAACGGCATCAACGCCTGCGGCGTTAGCGGTGCGTAAGCACGCGCCGAGATTTCGCGGGTCAGTGATGCCATCAAGCACCAAAATCAGCGGACACTCGCCCAATTTGGGCCATGCCTTTTTCAGGGATTGTTCGTCTGCTAATTCACGAGCGTGACACTCAACCAACACACCTTGGTGGTTTAGATCGGCAGCGCGCCGTCGAAACCAAACGTCATCAACAATCTGAAAACGCACTCCTGCTGATTTGGCCATACTAATAAGTTCGTTCACGCGCGCATTGCGACGACCGCGTTGAATGTACATGCAGCGAGCGAGCGGTGCGTTTTCTCGCAATAGGGCCCGAGTTGCTTGAATGCCTACGACCTCATCCATCCAGTTAACTCACTTGCCTATTCACTCGGTGCGACGGTCACGTCTGTGTTTTTTCGACGTCTTGCCGTTCGATTTAGAGTTCGGCTTAGCGCTTTTGTGACTCTGAGCTGCGCCAGGCCTTGATCCCGGCCGCACCCTGCGCAAATCAATTTTGCCCTGCGCCGGCTCAACATCTGCAACCACCACTTGAATACGATCGCCAAGCCCGTAGCGTTTACCATTTCGGTCACCTACTAAACACTGTTGCCCACGCTCAAACCGGAAATAATCTGCGCCGAGGTCAGAGATATGCAATAACCCCTGAACAAAATAGCCCTCGAGCTCGACAAACAAACCGAACTCCGTGACCCCGGCTATGATGCCCGCAAAGGTGTCGCCCAAACGCTGCTTTATTAAATCGCATTTAAGCCAGGCTTCGACAGTCCCCCCCGCCGATTCAGCACGACGTTCGTTGCTAGAACAGCGCTCACCGAAACTCTGAAGTTGTTCAAGATTT
>MDTA01030887.1_pt1 | contig 25435 bp, 19 predicted proteins | sample 811151 | NCBI WGS metagenome assembly MDTA01 (sample SAMN05326648, study PRJNA326480) | marine metagenome | isolation source: seawater | place: Indian Ocean: South | collected 2010 | reverse complement strand
CAAAAGATTGTAAGCTTGTTTGGTGAGCTTCAGTAGAGTGATGTTTTGCTGGACTAAATCTTTCCATTAATGGAAGAAATGGTTTAATAAACTTCTGTACAATAACTGAGGGGTAAAGCATTTGCCATAGTTGCGAACCTGTACCAATTTCTTGCCCAATCAAAAAGCGGTGTAAGAAAGTTGTTCCTGACCTAGGATTTCCTACGATAACTATGGGCGACTGCAATTGTTTCTTGATTCCCCAAAATAAAAGGTTATCCAACAATCTTCCAATACCCACAAAAAGGCGAAGAAATAATAATAGAAAACCGGATAAGAATGGAGAAATCCAGGATTTGAATGTTCTTCCTAAAATCAAATATAATTTTAATATTCTAATTAAGATCATTATAATATTTTCATACGTTTTAAAAGTTTGGATAACATATTCACAATATGTTTATTGATTTAACCATGAACTACTTATTGTGCTAAATCGTTAAAATAGACTTATCGAAAACTACAATTAATATGAAAAAGATACTTTTAACTTATACAATTCTCATCAAACTTGTAACTGGACAAGCCTTTGAGGGTCTGACATTATTTTCTCCAACTCAAGGTGGAGGTGGTGGAGGAACATTTTATACATATCTTGTGGATAACGAAATGAATGAGATTAATACTTGGACCCATCCAAGAGGTGCCGCTAGTATGCCTTATCTTATGCCTGATAGTACATTGTTCTATCCATATAGAGTGCCAAACCCTTCAATGAACGCTGGTGGTACTGGTGGAGGCATAGCTAAATATTCATGGGGTGGTGAATTATTATGGCAGTATGAGATTGCAAATGAAACCTATCAGCACCATCATGATATTGAACCATTAGAAAACGGTAATGTTCTTGTGATTGTATGGGAAAGAAAAACTGCAAATGAGGCCTATGCTGCTGGAAGACAAACAATAGATAATTCATTAAATCAAATGTGGGCTGAAGCAGTATTAGAGCTGCAGCCAGTTGGACTTGATGATGCAAATATAGTCTGGGAGTGGCACATATGGGATCACCTCATACAAGATGTTGATTCAGATCTACCAGATTATGGAGTGATAAGCGATTATCCTGAGCGACAAGACATTAATTATGGTTCAGCAGGGAGTAATGGTGGGCCAGGAGGGGCTAATGGTGATTGGAAACATTTTAATGCAATAGCATACAATGCAGATTTAGAACAAATTGCTCTATCTTCAAGACATCATAACGAGATCTATATAATTGATCACAGTACCTCCTCTGAGGAAGCATCTGGCCATACTGGTGGGAACTCCGGTATGGGAGGTGATTATCTGTATCGGTGGGGGAATCCACAGGCATATGGTCGTGGAAATAGTTCAAACCAAGTATTAGACTCTCAGCATGGAGTCAATTGGATTCCCAATGGTTATCCTGGCGAGGGTAATCTTATTATTTTTAATAACAATTATACTGATTATTCAGCAGTCTATGAGATTGAGACTCCGATTGGAGAAAATGGAACATACATAATAAACTTTGATGAACCATATGGTCCAAATCAGCCTGTATGGTTGCATACTGGTAATTTTCATACACAGATGCAAGGTGGTGCATTTCGCTTGCCAAATGGTAATACTTTGATTACTGATTGTGATGATGCAACCATGTTTGAGGTAACATATGACCATCAAGTCGTTTGGACTCATCAGTTTGGCAATTCACAATCATTCATAGCAAGAGCTCAAAAATATGAAATAGATTATTTAAATAGCAGTTTTCCTGAATATATCACTGGGGATGTTAATTTTGACGAATTGATAGATTTAATGGATATGCTGCTAGTATCAGACATGGTGTCAGGTGAAGGTTACCAGCCTACTCCGCCAGCAGATTATAATTCAGATGGAGAGGTTGACCTATCAGACGTTATTCTTATACTTCAATCCATATTAGATTTTTGAAGATTATCTTATTTAATCTAGTGGTTTTAAAACACCTAATATTACGGCAATTAAAATATTTAATTGAGCAACATCTGCTTTTGAAAAAATTGATTGTTTAATCCAGCATAAATATATGAGTTCTTTTCCTAATGATAGTAAAACGACCAAATGGTTAATTAATCAATCCATTAATCATCCAAAGAAAATAATCACGATTTCAATTGTTTTTACGATTTTAATGGGGTTTGGGATTCAGTTTTTAATCGTTGAAGATGATATGACTAAAATGCTCCCAAGTGAAATGGATTCAAAAAAAACCTGGGAGGCAGTACAAAATGAATTTGGCAGTACTGAGGTAATCTTCATTGCTTTTGGTAATGCAGGAGAATCATCATTCAATACGAAAAACCTCCATGATCTTTCAATATTGACAGATACATTAAAAACATCAGGTGTCGTTCATAATATTACAAACATAAGTACTGCTACGCGTATTGATCAGGTAGATGGATTTTTGGAGATAAGTGATTTACAGCCTCATAGAATACTTGAAGACCACGACATAATTAACATGAAATCATATTTGGATGAAAATATTGATTTAAAAAAACAATTGATAAGTAAGAAAGAAGATTATCTTGTAACCGTTATCCAACCTCGAAAAAACGTTAGCCTAGATGTTTTTAGAAATGTTATTGTCGATTTGACAAGACCTATTTTAAATGATTATGATGTGCACTATGGTGGTACTGCATATGTTACAGGGTCAATACCAAAATTAATTCGGTACGATGTAAAATTCTTAATTATGATAGGACTAGTAATTATGGTTGGAATATTGTTCATAAATCTTAGGAATTTAAAAGCAGTTTCAATGATATTATTGGTTATAGCATTTTCACTTATCTCGATGATGGGATTTATGGGTTGGGCCTACTATTTAACTGGATTTGATTGTTTTCTATTTGCACTGTTAAACACTTCAATGCCAATTATTTTATTAACGATCGCAAACTCTGACGGAGTTCATGTTATTTCAAAATTCATTCGTGAAATGAGAAAAATACAAAATGTAAAGGATTCGATACGATCAAGTATGGATGTATTATTATTACCAATTTTTTTAACAAGCATAACAACGATAGCAGCTTTCCTTACTTTGCTCTCATCTCCCCTTGAACCTTTGGTGGGTTATGGTTTATGTATGTCCTTTGGCATAGGATGTGCCTGGTTTTTCAGTTCATTGATGCTACCTTCTCTAATTAGCATCGTTCATTGGGATATAAATGATAAGTCAATAAATATGGAGGGGCCTTTTGAAAAAATACTGAAACATATGAGCAAACTAGTGACTAACTATCCTAGACATATCTTTATTTCAGGCATATTTTTGTTATCTCTTGGGGTGTCGGGAATTTTAAATGTAAATGTAGATGTCAATGTCGCAAGTTTTTTTAAGCCGGGTACAGAGATTAGAGATAGTATGGATTTCATGGACGAGCAGATGAGTGGAACAATGGATCTAAGACTCAGGGTCATGGGCGATTTAAAAGACCCAATTCTTTTAAAAAAAATTGATTCTTTGCAGACATACTTGAATGAAAATAAAAAAGTAAACGTAAGTTATTCAATTATCAATGTAATAAAACAAATGCATAAGACGGTAATGGACAATAGTTCAAAATATAAAATAATACCTAATGAAAGAGAGAAGATAAATAATTTATTTACCATGTATTCCATGTCTGGTAATCCTGAAGATCTTTCAAGTATGATAGATTACGATTACAATACGGGTCTGATAACATCCATAAGTTCATTGATGAGTACGGAAGAAGTATATTTATTTGTTGAAGCTATTAACAAGTACATTGATTTTAATTTTAAAAATTCAGCAGACAAACTGAGTGTTACCGGTATGATAGTAGTCATAAGGGATATGGTTGAACTATTACTAAAGTCATCACTTTTTAGTATTTTCATATCTGTAATTATCATAGGATTAATTACAGCATTATTTTTCAAGAGATTTATTTGGGGAGTTTTTTCCATTGTTCCATTATTATTTGCTATTATTTTGAATTTTGGTCTAATGGGACATTTCAACATAACACTTAATCACGTCACAGCAATTTTATCATCTATTATAATTGGTGTGGGTGTTGATTTTGCAATTCATTACATTTCTCAATTTCAACGATGTTCTAACATAACAAAAAACAATCACTTAAGCTCTGAGGTCATTAAAGATGTTGGTTATCCAATCATATTAGACGCAAGTTCAAATATGGGCTTTGGTGCTCTCGTTTTTTCTGCATTCATACCTGTTCAGTATATAGGAGGTCTAATGATATTTGCAATGTTGTCAACTTCATTAGGTACATTAATACTTTTATCTTCTTCATTAGAATTATTTAGAAAACATTTACCAGCGCAAGAGTAGCGACCTTGAAGTATATTATTAAAATTATATTATTAACATCAGTATTGTTTGGACAATCTGGTTACGACATAGCAGAGATGGTTTTCAATCGTCCTGCTCCTAGTGATATGATAAATAAGATAAAGATGACTCTGACGAATTCAAAAGGAAAAACCAGAGAAAGCATAATGCAATCAAAATCGATGGATAATAATAAAAAACAAATCATATGGTTTTTAGAGCCAAAAGATGATCGCGGTGTATCTTTTTTAAAAATTGAGCGAGATGGTTTGAATGATGACATGAGGATGTGGTTACCAGCTTTCAAAAGAACAAGGCGTATCTCAGCAAAAAGGAAAGGTGATGCATTCATGGGTTCCGATCTTAGCTTTGAGGACCTTTCAAATAGGGAGCTAAGTGACTACCAATACAGACGTTTAGATGATGAGGAATGGAAAAATATTGATTGTTATGTATTAGAAATCTTCCCCAAAAAAGAAACTCGATCTAATTATGAAAAACATTTTTCATGGATAAGTAAATCTGATTTCATAATATTAAAAGAGCATTCTTTCAACAAGAAGGGTGAGCTTGCGAAGCAAAAAGAATTTTTTTATCATAGGATAGGTACTTTTAATATCCTTAATCAGGTCAACATAAAAAATTTAATTAATAAGCATGGGACCAAGGTTGTATTTTCTGATATTGAGATTAATTCTGGATTGGATAAGAACTTGTTTCATGAGAGAAACTTAAAGCGCATACCGAACCATTAATTGGGAATAATTAATTTCTTAGCGGCTTCCCTTTTTTTAACATATGATTAATTCGATCTTGAGTAAGTTTTTCTCCAGAGAGTGATATGAATGCCTCTCTTTCAATATCCAATATATATTGCTCATTTACCTTTTTTGTAAGACCTGCTTTATCTCCACCAGTTAATACATAAGCAAGTTTTTCCCCAATCTTTACATCATGTTCAGAGATTTTGCCTTGAATCTTAAACCCTTTTAGTGCCATTGCCATTGCAGTTCGGCCACCCGCACCAGGAAGTTTGATTGCATCATCATAAAAAGGAGGGATATATCCATCTGCCAATTCAATAACCTTGTTTTTAGCAGTTTGAATTAAATGATCGCGATTAAGTACTATGGTGTCATCTTTTTTTAATAGACCTAGATTTTTAGCTTGATCAGCGCTGGTTGCTACTTTTGCAAATCCTATTGTTTCAAAAGCTTTCTGAATTTTTTGAAATGCACCCATTCGACCTTTGTCTCCATCCATTGCATTTAGGATCATTCTCAAATTACCACCTCCCCCAGGAATCAACCCGACTCCAACTTCGACTAAACCCATATATGTCTCTGCTGCAGCTACTCTATGTGCTGCTGGTTGTACTATCTCAGTGCCGCCACCAAGTGTTAGCTGGAAGGGTGTAGCAACAATAGGTCCTTTTGAGAACCTCATCCTTTGAGTAAGATCTTGCATGGTTTTTACAGCAAAATCTAATGCTTCCCAGTGACCATTAATGCTCAGCTCCAGCAAAAGGTTAAGATTGGCCCCAGCAGAAAAATTCGCACCCTGATTTCCTAATACCATTCCTTTATATTTACCCTGATCAATTAAATCAAGGGCATAGTTTATCATTTCAATGTACGAACTATCAATTGGGTTAAGTCTTGGCTGAAGAATGGAATGAAATTCTACGTTGATTACATTGTCTCCAATATCTATAACACTTGCGCTTAAATCTCTTTTTAATGTATGATTTGCAGATTTGTGAAGTGCGAGATTAAAAACTCTTGGATTTTCTAACATTCTCACTGCTTTATTTTTATTTGGGCACCAGTATGTCTTTATCCCATTTTTGGTCGAATAAAAAGACTTTCTTCCAGATTCCAGCATTTGGGTTATCCATTTTGGTACTTTTTTTCCTTCTTGTAGCATTCGTGTGGTTGATCTTTGAACGCCAATTGCATCCCAAGTTTCAAAAGGACCAGCTTCCCATGCGAAACCCCATTTTAATGCATTATCAATATTAATAATATCATCAGAGATCTCTGGAATGCGATTGGAACTGTATATGAGTGTTCTTGATATTAGTTCCCAAAAGAATTTGCTACCTCGATCATCACCATAACACAGAGCAGCGATTTTTTTTTCTAGCCTTTGCCTATCCTTAGCGGTACGGAAGCAGTCAAATCTGACTGATGTTAATGGAGAATATTCACCAGTTTCTAGATCCGCTGAATGTATTGAACGGTCTTCATTCTTTATATAAAATCCTGCACCTGATTTTTGACCAAGTCGGTGAGAAGCGATTAGATTTTCTAATATCTTAGGAATCTTAAATATTTCACGTTCTTCATCTTCAGTTGCTTTTTCATATGTGGTAAGAGATACACTTTTCAAAGTGTCAAGACCAACAACATCAGCTGTTCTGAATGTAGCACTTTTTGGTCTACCGGATATGGTACCAGTTAATTTGTCCACCTCCTCAATAGTTAGGCGGTGGCTTTCCGCAAGATTAATCGCGGTCATCATCCCAAATATGCCAATCCGATTACCAATGAAATTGGGAGTATCTTTTGCATGTACGATTCCTTTCCCTAAAACGGTTTCACCAAATTCAGCAATCATCTCATAAACTTCATTGGAGGTATTGTCTCCTCTGACTAGTTCTAGTAATTGCATATATCTTGGGGGATTAAAAAAATGTGTAATCATGAATCGCTTTCTTAGATTTTCAGGTAGTGATCTACATAGGTCTGAAAGAGGAATTCCTGAAGTGTTTGATGTTAATATCGCAGAATTTTTTAAAAAAGGAATGACTTTTTTATAGACCTTTTCTTTTATGTCTAAACGTTCTGCAACAGCTTCTATGATCAAGTCGACTTCCTTGATCTTTTCTAGATCGTCATCATAATTGCATGGACTTACAAGTTCAACATTCTTTTTTTGATAAAGTGGTGCTGGTTTTAATGTCGTAAGTGTTTTCTTTCCATTTTCAGATAGCTCTTTATTGATGTCAAATAAAAATGAAGGTATACCTGCATTTGCTAGGTGACCTGAAATTTGTGCGCCCATTACTCCTGCGCCTAAAACAGCTACTTTCTTAAAATTATTTGACATGACTTAATTCCTTCTTAAGATGGTTGCGATTCCTTGTCCGGTACCTATGCACATTGTTGCTAGGCCAGTTTTAGAATCTTGCTGTTCCATGACATTTATCAATGTTGTAATGATTCTTGATCCTGAACATCCAAGAGGATGACCTAGAGCTATTGAGCCACCATTAAGGTTAACTTTACTTTCATCCCATTCACCATTTTTAATTACGTACAAGGCTTGAGCAGCAAATGCTTCATTCAATTCAATTACATCAATCTGGTTTAGGGATAAGTTTGCTTGTTTTAAAGCTTTTTTTGTGGCAGGAAGTGGACCCATACCCATTTTTTTCCAATCTACCCCGACAGTGGCTCTAGAAACTATTGATGCCCTTATAGGCAATGAATTCTTTTCGGCATATTCCCTACTTGTCAATAAAACTGCAGATGCGCCAATAGATATTGGGCTTGATGTTGCGGCTGTAATCGTTCCATTTTCTACAAATGCCGGGTCTAAGCTTTTAATCTTATCAATATTTGGTTTTCTTGGGCCCTCATCTTTTTCTATCAAACTTTCCCCATACATGTCTATCGGAATAACTTCATTGCAAAATTTATTATTATTCCATGCGTCTAGTGCCTTTTCATGGGATTTGATAGCGAAATTTTCTTGTTCTTCTCTGCTAATTTCCCCCTCTGAAGCCAAAATTTCTGCAGTCTCACCCATGCCAATATAATACTCTTGCTCTGCGAGCAACGGATGGAAGTCAGGATTGAATCCTCCCATCGGAACGGAGAACATATCCTCAACTCCTGCTGCAATTCCTACATCTATGTCTCCAGATTCAACTTTTAAACTAATTTGGTGCAAAGCATCCATTGATGAGCCGCAAAATCGATTTGTTACAGCTCCGCTAGTTGTCATTGGTAATCCAGCTAAAACTGCCGCTCCTCTTGCCAAAAGCATACCTTGAGGACCTTCAGGAAATGCACAGCCCAGTACTAGGTCATTAACTTGCTCAGGTAATATAGAATTTCTTTTTATCAACCCTTTAATTACTTGAGAAGTAAGGTCGTCTGGTCGAATTCCAACTAGACTGCCGTTTTTTATCCCTATTGGTGACCGTATTGCATCAATGATAACTGACTCTATCATTATATTCTCCTAAAATTAGTTATTAAGATTCCTTTTTTGTTTTCATCTCAAAATGGGTAACATTTTTTATCATAAACATATTCAGCTAGATTTCTCTTTAATGACATGACATCCGTATCAAGTTGAATTATTTCATTTAGTTTTTGGAAATGGTTTGAGATCTCCGTGGGTGTTGATTCAGTAAAAATACGATTCATGCAATTGCGACTTAATCTTGAAATTTCTAACATAGATTCCATCACGTTTATTTTCACAATGCTGTTCGTAATTTGTTCTGATTTATCTTGAATTTTTTTCTGTTGTACCCTACAAATGACAGATTCTGATGTAAAAAGATACATAAACATATCTGCAAGAGCTTCACTTAGTTGTTGCTCATGTTTTAAATCTTGACCAAACTCACAAAGTGCTTCCTGGAATATTAAAACACTGAGCATTTTAGCAGCATCAATTGCATGTTTTTCCAATGTGAGATCACCATCATCGTCTATCTTTTTTGAAATTAATTTGTTCATGTCCTTTAAAAGATCCCTTAATGATATTTCTTCCATAAGTACTTTTTTCATCATGTAACCTGTGATGATGGCTCTATTGATTTCATTTGTACCTTCCCAAATCTGATTTATTCGATCATCTCTATAGGCCATTGCAATTGGATATTCTTCAATAAAACCATAACCGCCAAAAATTTGGAGACAATTATCTACTACCATGGAAGAGGTTTCGCTACCATATATTTTTGCCATAGACGCTTCAATAGCGAATCTTTCCATTGCCTGTCCCATTTTGACATAATATTTAGGGTCATTTTTATCTAAGTCGTCAATGGCTTCTTGTATCATCCCAACCGTTCGATATAACATGGTATCTGCAACATATGTTTTAACGGTCATATCTGCAATTTTTGAAATGATTGAATCAAATTTTGCAATCGATTGTCCGAACTGTTTACGTTCAAATGCATACTTAATAGCTTGTTTTATGGCCTGTTTAGAACCTCCTACGCTAGCTGCACCAAGTTTATATCTTCCAATATTTAATGCATTAAAAGCAATTGTAGCACCTTTACCAATTTCATAAAGTAAATTCTCTACGGGAACTTTTGCATTTGTGAATTTCAAAGATGTGGTGGATGAGCCTTTCATCCCCATTTTCTTTTCCTCAGGCCCCATGCTAAGCCCTTCTGTACCACGTTCGACTAAGAATCCAGAGAATTTACTACCATCAACTTGGGCTAGGATTGTATATAGATCTGCCCAACCTCCATTGCTTATGAATTGTTTTTCTCCATTGAGGATGTAGTGTGAACCATCCTCGGATAGAATTGCAGTGGTTTTTGCAGATAATGCGTCCGATCCAGATGATGGCTCGGTTAAGCCATAAGCAGCTATCCATTCACCTGAGATTAATTTTGGTAAGTATCTTTCTTTTTGCTCTTTAGTTCCAAAGAACACGATACCAAGGCTACCAATACCTGTTTGTACACCAAACGTGCACCCAAAGGAAGAAGACCCTCCCCAGCCAATGCCCTCAGTAACAAGGCATGATGATATTTTATCAAGATCAGTTCCTCCATATGTTTCAGGGCTATCAATGCCTATGAGCCCTAATTGAGCAAGCTCTTTAAGCAGTGATCGACTTAATTTTTCATCTAACTTTTCAATGTCTTTTATTTTTGGAAGAATTTTATCTTCTGCAAATTTGAATGCTAATTCTTTTATTTCAGAATGCTCTTCAGTAAATGATTCTCTGCAAAAAATTGTTTCTTCCGCAGCTGGTTTAACAAGCCATAATCCACCTGTCTTTAATTGTATGATGTTTCTAATATTCATTTTGTTAGCTCTTTTTTTTTAATCCGCGCAGTATGAAATCTGATATTGTATCAATGTATTCGTGGGCTTTGACCCCTGATCTATCGAAAAGGGTAAACCAGTGAATTCCTTCAATGTTAACCAAAATCGAGAGTGCAGTGATTCTTGGATCTAGCTTTTTAAATTCACCATTTTTAATCCCTAGTTTTATGATATCAATAATGTATTCTAGAAAGCGCGAATAGACATCCTGTAGTTTTGAGTTGAAGTCAATATCAAGGCTCGCCATTCTCCAAAATTCAACCATTGTTTTGAATGTCGTAGGGTCTTTTTCAAACTGATTGATGAAATAATTAAAAAGGACCTTTAGCTTATCAGATGCTTTATTTTTTGTATCCAATTTTTTCATCACGCCAGTACTATATTCTAAAAACCAATGATCTACTAAGGACAGGTATATATTCTTTTTTGATTTATAATACCAGTATATTGCTCCTTTGGATAGGTTTGATGATTTTACGATGTCATCCATACGGCTTTTATCATATCCTTTTTTAGCTACAACAGACTGAGCAGCCTTCATTATCTGGTTTTTTCTTATGTCTGGTAGTTCTTTTTTCATATGTTAGACCGACTGGTCGGTATAATATATGAAAATTATAAAATTCGAATCAATACAAATAATTATCTTTTATTGTTGACGATCAAAGGTTTGAGTAATTAAATTTATAAATGAGAATAGGTCTCAATAACAATAAGAAATGAAAAATAATTAAATATGTACTCCGGGGGCTTCCCAATCCTTTGTTACTAGTTCCGAAATCAAAGGTCTCTAATCCCAAGATAAAGTAGTTAGTTAGGAAGCCCCTTTGATTTTAATTAAGAGGTCAAACTTACGAAAATGAAGAGTAAAATTCTTGATATTTTTATAGCGCTTTTTATTATGCTTACCATATATAATTGCGAAGATGATCCCCTATTAGCGCCTCAAACGGAAACGGAAGAGGATGGTGGGAGTTATGGAAATCTGTCTTTAGAAGGTTCCATAAGCGATGGGAAGGATGATAATCCAGAGTTGTTTTAATTATGGTTTTTCAAATTTTAAAAAACTCTAGTTTAAAAAAGGTTATATTATTTTTATTCTGCATTGGCATATATGCTGATGATCATGACATAAATGTTTATGGTACGGTATTTAGGGATGGGAATAATGTACCACTTCAAGGTGCAAATGTATTGTTCATGAATAGTAGTGGAGCTGAATATGGCGCTGCTACTGATGGTAGTGGAAAATTTAGCATTGGCAATGTTCCTGAAGGAAATTATACGTTAACAATTTCCTTTATTGGGTATGAAGATTATAAAAAGAGTGTCATAATTGAGAAAGGAAAGAATTATAAGGTCGATGCTGTTTTATCCATTGAACCAATTCTAATGGCAAAGCTTGAAATAATTAGTGAAACCGATGAACCATACCAAAAACTTCCTGGTGCTGCGACTGTAATGGGTATGCAAACATTAAAGCTAATTAATCCCATAGGAACTCAAGAAATGTTGGAACATATTCCAGGTGTTAATGGTTTTGCTGATGACGGAATTGGTAACTCTAGAATTAGCATAGGGATACGTGGGTTAAATCCTAGAAGGAGTTCGAGAGTACTCATTTTAGAGGATGGAATTCCGATACAACCCGCGCTTTATGTATATCCTAACATGTATTATAACCCCCCTGCAGATAGAATAGATCAGATTGAGGTTATAAAGGGAAGTGGTGCAATCCTATATGGACCTCAGACTATGGGGGGAGTGATTAATTATTTTACTCGCAGACCAAGAAATGAATTTGGTGGCACATTAAAGGTGACTGGTGGTGAAAATGGATATTTTAGTCTATTTACTGAAATTGGAGGATGGGGAAATGAAAAAATAAAGCCCGAATTACAATTGCTTTACAAAAGAGGCGATGGTTTTAGACAAAATAATGATTTTGAGCAGTTTAACGGAACCTTAAAGTTGAATTATTTGAACTCTCCTAAAAAAAATATTTATTTAAAGGGAAATCTCAATTACGAAAATTCTAATGCAACATATACTGGATTGACAGAGTGGTCCTTTGAGAACGAGCCGAGATTTAATCCTAAGGAAGATGATAATTTTAAAGTATTTCGTTCAGCATTTGATTTGATACAATCAGAAAAATTGAGTTCAACTATAACAAAGAGTACTACAGCATTCACAAGTTTTTTTGACAGACGTTGGTGGAGAGAAAATGATATTTTTATTAAAGCTAGCGATGTAGACGAGGACAATCCTGAAGCGCAACCATACTACAGTCCATTTGACTTAGTTCGCGTAGGAAATGGGAACGATAATTTTGGGATTTTAAGAACATTTTATGTATTAGGTATGGAGCAATCTTACAAAATTAAACACGAATTGATTAGTCGCTCATCAAAAATGGAAATTGGATGGAGATTGTATTGGGAAAGGTTTATTGATGATAGGAAAACTGGTTTTACAGCTGATTCTATGTTTGCAACCGATGCAAGAGAGGGTGTTTATTTTAGGGGATCAGGTGATTCATTAATCATATTGGGAACGAGTCATCATTATGAAACTACCGCACTATCTGGTTTCTTAAGTGAGTCTATTGATTTTGGTTCATTAAATATTAGGCTTGGAACTCGTTTCGAGGTTTTTGAACAAGAAAGAGTTGACCGAATGCAGGGTGCAAAATACCAAGATAAAACCTTGTATGTTTTATTACCTGGAATCGCCTTCTCCAATAATATGAAAGGAATAAATTTGTTTGGAGGTATACACAGAGGATTTACTCCACCATCGAGTGGTGCATTGAAAATATTAAATTTTGGAGAAAATTTAGATAATTCAGGACTTGATCTTGATGCGGAAAGAAGCTGGAATAAAGAACTGGGTCTTAGAGGCAACCTAAATATCTTAGATTATGAATTGGCAGGATTTCATATTGACATTGAGAATCTTGTCGCAGCTGGTAGGGGAACTGCATTTAAAAATCTTGGAAAAGTTATAACTCAAGGACTTGAGGCTCGTTTTGATATGAAATTTTCGAATCTATCTGTATTACTACCTAATATTCATATTTCATATACCTATCTTTCAACTGAGGTTAAAGATGGAAAAATCATTTCAAACGTATCCGGATCTTTTGGTTCAGAGGTCAGTATTAATGGTAAGGAACTTCCATATTCCCCTAACCATACACTTACCTCTGGAATAGAATTCCAACCTTTTTTAGGTTTCTTATTAAGAGCAGACTTTCGATATGTTAGTAAGTCATATACTGATTTTGAAAACATAGAATCCACAGATAAAATTGGAGTTTCAGGTCCAATACCTGAATATGGCATTATTAATGTTTCTAGTAGTTATAGTTTGAATAAGAAATTGAAATTATTTTTGTCAGGAAAAAACATCACGGATGAAATATATATTGGTTCAAGATTGCACTCAAATCCTGGACAGAAAGAAGCAAATATTAGTTCAGGAATCATACCAGGGCCTAGAAGGCAGTTTAATCTAGGTTTAGAATATTCTTTTTAGTTAATCGTTAACTAGAAATTTAGAAAAAGTTTATCGAATCTTGAAATTGATAAGATTTTCATATGAAAAGGAGAAAACAAAATGATAAATAAAAACAAACTTCTTTACATCCTATCATTCATGTTAGTCATGTTTTTTGGGTGTGGAGATAACAATGATGATGACCCAGTTGTAGATAATACAATTGATACCCCAACATCCTATACTTTTGAGAGCCGTTTTAGTTCCGGGGAAAGCAGTGTCTCTTATAATGGCCAGGTTGTGAGAAATCTTTTGATTAATGACATTAAGGGTCAATTCAAAGGAGGTAATGGAACTAAAGTGCTTAGTATGATGGCGAATGATGATGCTAGTGCACAGATTCTTACATCCGCAGGCACCACTGTCCAATCTGCGTATCACGATATTTCAACTAGTCATCTAAATGATAGATTAACAGCAGTCTCTGATATAATCATTCCCGGTTGGGATAAAAATGCAGGAGATTTGCTTGGCGATTGGGTAACAGAGCTTGGTGATCTTGGAACTGATGTAACTACTAACGCAAATGGACTTAGGCTTGACCAGTTAGCTCAAAAAACCTTATGGGGAGCAGTATCATTTTGGCAGGCAACATCAAAATATATGTCCAAGATACCAGATGATGATAATACAATGTCTGATGATGGCGATCCATATACAGCGATGGAACATCATTGGGATGAATCGTTCGGTTATTTTGGTGCTGCGAGAGATTATAACACTGGATACACTGATGATAATGATAGAAAGTCAGATCCATATTATGATTCAAATGGAGACGGTTCCATTGACTTTAAAACAGAATATAATGCTGGTTGGTCTGTTACCGCAGCAAAAAGGGATCTTGTTGACGGTGTGAGTGTGGATTATGATTTCACTGGCACGATAATGAATGCGTATCTTGAAGGCAGAACGCTCATTCATAACCAAGCTCCACTTGCTGAAATTTTAGCTCAAAGAGACATCATTACTTCGACCTGGGAAAAAGTTGTTGCCGCAGTAACGATTCATTACATAAACGATGTTGCTGCAGATATGGCAGCTCTATATCCAGCTGATTCAACAGCAGGTCCTGATTCAGAACTCTGTTCCGATTTGAATAATCACTGGGGTGAAATGAGAGGTTATGCGCATGGATTATTATACAATGTTCTTGATACTAGAACTTTATCCAATGATGACGCAGTCTCTCTATTAAATATTATGGGAACTGCACCCGTGTATCCATCTGCTGGAGAACAAGCATTTTATACATATCATGGTATGTTATTGACATCCGCAAAAGGTATTTTGCAGGATGCTTATGGCTTTTCAGATGAACATATGGCTAATTGGTAGATTAAAACCTTTTTGATTTATAATGATATAAGGGGTCTTATGGTTTAAGACCCCTTATCTTTTATCTGTTAATTTGGATGGTTATGAACAGATTAAATAAATTTCAACCTCAAATTTTTCTTTTGATATCTTGCTTGATATCAAGATTATGCACAAGCATATATTATATTGAGGATATTGATAGTTTGAGGTTTGCGCTTGGAGTTCAAGATTATAGTATCATTAATCTTCAGCCACATTTTCCTGGATATCCAATTTTTTTATTTTTTTCAAAAATAGCTTTCTTTTTTACAAATAGCCTAGGAATTACGTTCTCCATAATGGGTGGTATATCAATGTTTATCATTATTCACTTCATATGCAAATTAGCAAAGTTTGAATTGTACAGTCCCGCGGGACTATTCTGTTCTGCAACAATATTTTTTAATCCTTTGCTTTGGATTATGAGCAATAGATATATGCCAGATATCTTTGGAGCAGCAATTATGGTTGCAGCGTTTTACTTTTTAATTTTACATAATGATTCCAAATATAAATTAATTATTGGAGCCTTTTTAACTGGTATCCTAGCAGGTACACGTTTATCATACCTACCAATGATAATTGTACCTTTAGCTCTTGCAATATATAAATCAGATATAAGAAAATATCTGTTTTATTCATTTGCACTTGGAATAATTGTATGGCTTTTGCCATTAATATGGATAACAGGATGGGATGATTTAATACTAGCTGCTTCAAAGCAAACAATCGGGCATTTCACAGATTTTGGAGGTACTTCTATTACTAATAATAACTGGAGCCTAAGGCTAAAATTTTTTTCTAGTTCCATATGGTCAGATGGATTTGGTGGTTATTTTATAGGGAGGCACTGGGTTACAATTATTTTGTCAATCTTGCTCTCTTTACTAATACTTTTAAGTAGAAATAACTTTATAAATAATTTTAAAACCAATGATGTGGCAAAATTATTATTTTATAGTTTTTTGGTATATTCGATCTGGATTCTTTTGTTTCAAAATGTGGTCCATAAAAGTAGACACGTTATACCTCTTATAATTATTTTGCTTTACTTCCTATCGGTTGGACTGGGAGATGCTTTTTGGAAAAAACGTGTATCATATATCTTTTCATCAATGTATATGATAACTCTAATTTTCATTTCAATTGTTTTAGTAATTCAACACAAGAGTCCTTCTGCAATTTCTAAATTGAAAGATGATTTAATGAACATTGACACCAAGGAAACAATAGTAAGTATTCCGCTTATAAAATATTATCTAGAAACACATGGAATAAATGCCAACTACATTAATGTAAATAGTTTAGATAAAAATAATATACCTGAGACCATAAATGATGCCATTCTTATAGGAGATTACACTGAGCTATTTAATGATAGCTACAAAGTAATCCTTGATTCAATTTATTTTCATAATCCTTACGTCAATAGGATGTGGCCAGAAATACATACCTTTAGATTGAGTAAGTACTTTGAACGATAAACATAAAATTGATATCCTTGGTGGAGGCCCTGCTGGCCTATCAGTTGGCTATTTTGCAAGAAAAAAAGGATATGATATCTGTATATATGAGGGTTCATCTGCAGTTGGAGGCAATTGTCGAACCATAAAAATGGGAGAATACAGATTCGATACAGGTGCTCATAGGTTCCACGATAAAATTCCATCAATTACAGAAGAAGTAAAAAAGCTAATGGGGAATGAACTTTTAAAAGTAAATACACCTAGCAAAATTTATTTTGGTGGAAGAATGATTGATTTCCCGCTAAACTTCTCAAGCGTAATGAAAAACCTAAAATTATCTGAAATTCTTAAAATCATAGCGGAAAATCTTTTTAATATTTTTAAAATAAATGCTGGGCATAAAAATTTTGAGGAATTAGCATATGCCAAGTATGGCCCTACTCTCTCAAACCTTTTTTTAATCAATTATACTGAAAAATTATGGGGTGCAAGAGCCAACGAATTACAAACTACAATCTCAGGTAATCGGCTCAAAAATCTAAATATCTATTCAATGATGATTGAAATGATTATGAAAAATAGTAAAGTAAAACACCTTGAAGGATCATTTTATTATCCAAAATATGGCTATGGAACCATTTTCGATAGTATTGCCAAACAAATTGATTATGGGAACATTAGCCTATATTCAAAAGTAAACAAGATTTTTCATAATGGTAAAAAAATTAAAGAAATTGAATTCGAAAACGGAAAAACTATAAAAGTTCAATATGTTGTAAATACTCTTCCAATTAATTCAATTATAAAAATGCTAAATCCCTCACCAAGTAAAAATCTGATTGAAATAGCTAATAACTTAAAATTCAGAAATTTAAAAATTTGTCTATTAATACTCGATTTTCCAATGTTATCTAATAACGCATCAATTTATTTTCCTGATGAGTATATTTCAATTACAAGAATCTACGAGCCAAAAAATAGAAGTCCTCAAATGGCCCCTAAAGATAAAACATCCCTCGCAATAGAAATCCCGTATAGTCAAGGAGATAGCATAGATGTAATGACTGATAATGAAGTGATTGGTATGGTTAAAAAAACTTTATTAAAAGAAAAGTTATTCAAAGATTCTGATATATTAGGTATGAAATTGATTAATGTAAAAAATGCTTATCCTATTCTGAAAGTTGGTGAAGAAGAAAATATTGGGCAACTTGTAAACTTTCTTCAATCATTTAGCAATCAACAGCTTATTGGAAGAAATGTAGAGTTTGATTATTTACATACTCACAAAATCATGTTAAAAGCAAAATCACTCATAAATAATCTAGATTTGTAATAGAAATTTAAACAGCGATTGTTTTATCGGGTTTGTTTGGTTCAATAATAGCTTTATCAGTGTTCCACACCATCGACAGCGCATAAAGCAAATGATTGATGTCATTCTCATTGTGTTTTGGTGTAACAGTTATCCTTAACCTTGCACTATCTCTAGGAACGGTTGGATAAAATATTGGCTGAATGTAAATATTGTGGTCCTCAAGAAGCCTCTTTGAATATGATTTAGCTCTATTTGTACCATAAGCAAGAAGTGGTATGATGTGGCTATCGCTATTCACAAACGGTATGCATTTCTCACGAAGCTTTTTTCTTATTAGACTAGCCTTTTCAAAAATATCATTTCTCTTTTTATCTAGACCTTCAACAATTGCAATACTTTTTGAAGAAGCTGCTGCAATAGAAGGCATCATTGAAGTTGTGAAGATAAACCCAGAAGCGAAAGACTTAATAAAATTAATCATTATTTCATCAGCTACTATATAACCACCTATTTGTCCGAAGCCTTTTGCGAGAGTGCCATTTATGATATCTATTTCATCTGAAACTCCGTTTTTGTAAGCAACGCCCCTCCCTCCTTGTCCATATAATCCTACGGCATGAACTTCATCCAGATATGTTAAAGCGCCATATCGTTTTGCTAATCTTACATAGTCTGATACATTTGTTTCAGTTCCATCCATTGAATAAAGCGATTCAAAAACAATTATTTTTGGTCTATCTTTATCAGTTGATTGGAGTAATTCTTCAAGATGATTAAGGTCATTATGCCTAAAAATTGAACAATCGGCCTTAGAGTTCTTGATACCTTCGATAAGTGAAGCATGGTTCAACTGATCAGAAAATACTTTTATTCCACTTATGCGCTTGCAGAGAGTGGCAAGTGTTGTTTGATTTGCAACATAGGCAGATGTGAAAATGAGGCCTTTTTCTCTCTTGTGAAATTTTGCTAAATCTGATTCTAGTTGATTATGATAGGGAGTAGATCCTGATATATTCCTTGTCCCTCCTGATCCTGTCCCAACTGATTTTATCACTTCAATCATTCTTTCAATCACAGAAGGATGATGACTCATGTTTAAATAATCATTAGAGCACCAAATGGTTGTATTACTGTTAAACTTTTCTTCAAATCTAGATTCTTGTGAAAAATCTATTTCTGTAAATGGAAAAGTTTCCTTCATTCTGTAAATAGGCGTAAAGGTTCTGCCAAATCCATTTGACTGAAATTCATCTAACTGTTTTTTTAATACTTTTTTATAATTCATACCTTAATTTTATGTTTTAGATACAATTGAAAATTAATTAGACTCGCCAGTCGAAATTACGAACAATATTATATTTTTAACAAATACAAGTGATAGATAAGATAAAATCAATTTCAATTGTATCAAGAGCAAGTATGTTAGCAACAATCCAAGCCAAAATGGTTGGAGATAGAATAAAAGACATACTCCCTGATATATCAATCATATATCATACAACCAAAACTGATGCTGACATAAATACAAGCATTAATATTTTAGATTCAGATGGAATTGGTATTTTCACTAGGGATATTAGCAAAAGAATTATAGATAGAGAGTGTGATATTGCAGTCCATTCTTGGAAAGATCTTCCAATTGAGCCATCAAGTAAGACGGAAATAATTGGTACTTTGGAAAGAGAAGACATGAGAGATGTAATTATCATGAAATCAAAAACAGCATCTTTACAATTCAAAAAAGAAATCAAGATACTTACATCTTCTCCAAGAAGAAGATTTAATTTAGGTCAAATCTTACCTACATTTTTTCCTGTAAAATTTCAAAATATCAATTTTATAGATATAAGAGGGAATATCCATACTAGGCTAAAAAAGTTTGACTTAGGAAATGAAGATGCAATTATTTTAGCTAAAGTTGCATTAGACCGTTTAATCGAATTTGGCAATGAGAATACAAAAAAATACATAAAGAATATACTAAGTAAAAATAACTGGTCAATATTACCGCTGTCAATTTTTCCAACAGCACCAGGGCAGGGTGCTATAGCCATTGAAGTAAAAAAAGATAACCAAAGATTAAAAGGCATAATTCAAAAAATAAATTCTAATAATTCATTTGAAAATGTTCAGAAAGAAAAATTAATTTTATCGAAATATGGTGGAGGGTGTCATCAAAAAATAGGTGCTTCGGTATGGGATGAAAATGGAATAAAATTAATTTCATTGGTTGGCATGACTCATAAATCAAAACTACTGAAAATCTTTGGTCCAGTTAAACCATATCAGAAAGCCGGTACAATGAATGAAAATAATCGTTTGTATCCAATGCAGAATGATAAAAAAATTTTCAAGAGGAAAGTAATCGATAATTCTACAAAAGTCAAAAACATAAAAAATAGCTTAATCTATATAAGTAGAAAAAACGTTCTAGATAACCTAGAAAGTATTGATACCTCCAATATTCTATGGACCAGTGGAATTAATTGCTGGAAAAATGCGGTATCCAGAGGTTATTGGATTAATGGTACAAGTGATAGTTTTGGTGAATGGAAAAATATTAATATTGAAAAATTTTTATCAAAAAATCTTCGGAGCTACAAATTAAGCCATAATAAATCCTCGAGCGATAATCATGAACTCATTCCCTTATACGAACTGATTGTGCAGAAAAATATCATAAAGAATTTGGATTTAAATGATAAGACCCATTTCTTTTGGATGAGTCCATTTCAGTTTGATATTGCTCTAGAATTTTTTCCAGAAATAATCAATGGCAATCACAGTTGTGGTTTTGGACAGACATACGGCCACATCAAAGAAAAATTACCCAAAGGGAAAAAACTTGAACGCTTTCACTCATACACGAGTTGGTTTGAATTATACAATGGAGAATAATTCTAATGAATAAAAAATTTTATAATGCATTAAATCGGATACCTCAGCCTGTGCCTCCAATTTGGTTTATGAGACAAGCTGGGAGATATCACTCTCACTACCAAGGCCTAAGAAAAAAATATTCATTTGAAACACTGTGTAAAAATCCAGAATTGGCAGCTGAGGTTGCTTGTGGCCCTATTAATGATTTTGATTATGATGTAGCTATTTTGTTTAGCGATATTTTATTTCCGCTGGAGTTGTTTAATATTGAATTAAGCTACAACCCAGGGCCAACCTTTGAAAATTACTTAAGTCCACAACATGTAAAGAATAAAATTGATGATTCACAAGTCGAAGAGCATTTACAATTTCAGTCGGAAGCAATAAAAATAACGAAAAATATGCTTCCACAAGATAAAAGCTTTGTCGGTTTTATTGGTGGGCCTTGGACAATAATTTCGTATGGACTTAACCTCAACAAGAAATCTGCAATAAATGTTTCATTAGTGGAACCTTTTGTTGAAGAATTATTATATGATTATTTGATTCCTATTTTAAGGAAGAATATTGAAATACAATTGGATTCTGGTGCGGAAATCGTATACGTTTTTGATACAAACAGTAAGCAATTAGATAAGGAGTATTTTGAAGGAAAGTACCTAGAAAAGATTGAAAAAGCATTATTTCAACCATTCCCAAATAAAATTGCATACTTTTCAAAGAACAAATCATTTTATGATTTAAATAAAATGGAAAAAAGTTTTTCGGAACTTGCAGGAACAGTTTTTTCTTTGGAAGAAGGTTTTTCTTCATATCTACGAGGTACTAAAAAAGGTTTTGTTCAAGGTAACTTTTCACCAACCTCGCTGCTAAAACCTCATAAGGATTTTTTATTGGATTTTAATATTTTCTTAAACAAGATGAGGTCATTGTCAATTTCAGATAGGGCGGGTTGGATATGTAGCCTAAACCATGGGGTTTTACCAAAAACTCCGGAAATCAACGTCAAGTATTTTATAAAAGAAATACGCGAACAATTTTCAAGTGAGAGTTAACATTGAAAGGTTTTGAACCAAATTATCAAGAAAAAGTTGGAATACTTATTACCAATCTTGGCACACCTGATAATCCCGATGTAAAAAGTTTAAGAAAATATTTAAAACAGTTTCTATCTGATAAACGGGTAGTTGATTATAATAGACTAATTTGGTGGTTGATTCTCAATATAATAATTCTAAATGTAAGACCAAGAAAATCGGCGAAGTTATATGAATCTATCTGGACAGATAAAGGCTCTCCACTACTTGTAAATATGAAAAATATCGTTAAAAAACTACAATTAAAAAATGAAGGTATTCATATGCAGTTGGGTATGCGCTATGGAAATCCTTCGATTGAAGATGCACTTAATTATTTTAAAAATCAAAATATCTATAAAATTTTAGTATTACCGCTATATCCGCAGGCAGGATCACCTACAAACTCAAGTACATTTGATGAAATATCAAGAGTTCTTAATAGTTGGCCTTGGTTGCCTAATCTTCGGTTTGTAAATGGCTATCATGACCACGAAGATTACATATTGGCAATTTCAAATAGCATTAAAAAATACACTGCGAATTGTGGTGACATTGAAAAGATAATATTTAGTTTTCATGGTATGCCTGTTCGATATCTAAATGAGGGAGATCCTTATTATTGTTTTTGCCACAAAACAGCTCGTCTAGTTGCTGAAAGACTTAAACTCAGTCAGGATAAATACATACTTTCTTTTCAGTCAAGATTTGGTTCGGAGGAATGGCTGCAGCCTTACATTGATGAAGAAATTGTTAAACTTGCAAAAAATGGAGTAAAAAATCTTCATATTATTTCTCCTGGGTTTAGTGTTGACTGTTTAGAAACGCTGGAAGAAATAAAAATTCAATACAATGAACTATTCAAGAAAAATGGTGGTGATAATCTCAGCTATATTCCTTGCTTAAATGATCATGATGATCACATAAAACTGATAGATAAATTAATTAAAAAGAATATGAGTGATTGGCATGATGAAAAATAAAGCAGAGAAATGGTTTAAAGAGTTGAGAGTTATGTTGATTTCGATGATTGAAAAGCACGACCGCGTACAATTTCAGAAAAGAGAATGGAATCATTCTGGAAAGGGTGGAGGATTGATGAGTACAATTAAGGGGGATATAATTGAAAAGGGTGGAGTTAATATATCAACAGTTTCAGGAAAATTTTCTGAAAAAATGCAACAGCGTATTCCAGGAGCAGAAAAGAATCCATCATACTGGGCAACAGGAATAAGTGTTGTTTTGCATCCTAAAAACCCCAATATACCATCGATGCATTTCAATACGCGATATTTATCAACAACTCAAACATGGTTTGGAGGGGGAATAGATGTGACACCTTGCCTGGAGTTTGAAGAAGAAGAGCGGAAATTTCATAAAAATCTAAAGATTATGTGTGATAAACATGACACAAATTATTATCCAAAATTTAAAAAATGGTGTGACGAGTATTTTTTCATTAAGCACAGAAATGAGCCAAGGGGTGTAGGTGGCATATTTTTTGATTATCTAAACGAGGGTGATTCTCTAGAAGAATTCGATTTTATTAAGAATGTTGGTTTGTTTTTTCATGATTATGTTGATGACATAATTGAAAGAAAGAAAAATGTAGAATGGGATGATAATGACAGAAACCGTCAGTTAATAAAACGCGGTAGATATGTAGAGTTCAATCTCCTATATGATAGAGGTACAAAATTTGGTTTAGAAACGGGAGGAAATATAGATGCAATTTTAATGTCAATGCCTCCCAAAGCTAGTTGGAAATGAAAAATGGGAAATATTTATCAATGGATAAAAATATTCCATGTAATGTTTATGGTTGCTTGGATGGCTGGATTACTCTATCTCCCAAGAATATTTGTCTATCATTCAATGGATGAGGTTTCAAAAGATACTTCTAGAATTTTTAAGTTGATGGAAAAACGACTCTTTTTTTATATAATGTACCCTTCAGCACTATTTGTATGGTTGACTGGACTTTATATGGCATATGTTTTAGGATTATATGGATGGCTAATAATCAAATTTTGTTTTGTCATAGCTCTTACCATCTATCACATCAATTTAGGAAAATATTTAAATGCTTTTGCAAAAGATGATAATAAGAATACAACTCGATTTTTTAGAATGATAAATGAAATTCCGTTTGTTATATTATTTATCATTCTGATTCTTGTCATAATAAAACCGTAGATTTAGTGAGAGAAAATGAAAATTATAAAAAGAAAATTTCCTAGAACCAGACTTAGAAGGACTAGAATGAAATCATTCTCAAGAAAAATGGTTTCAGAAAATATTTTAAAACAAAATGATTTAGTATGGCCAGTCTTCTTAACAGAAGAATTGAAAATGAAATCTGAGATTAAATCAATGCCTAACGTTTATCTTTATCACATTGAAATTCTTTTAAAAGAATTGGAAATACTCGTTAAACTTGGTTTGAATGCTATTGCACTTTTCCCTCACATTACCAATGATAAAAAAGATGACCAAGGTTCGTATGCTTTAAATAAAGATAATTTTATTTTCGAAGCCGTTAGAAGAATTAAAAAAGAATATCCTCATATTGGTGTGATCTGTGATGTTGCGCTTGATCCATATACTAGCCATGCCCACGATGGTGTGATAAGTAATGGTGAAGTTAATAATGATGATTCATTAGAAAAATTAATTGAACAGGCTTTGCTTCTAGCTGATTCTGGATGTGACATTATAGCTCCATCTGATATGATGGATGGTCGAATTGGAATGATTAGGTCACATTTAGAAAAATATAATCATCAGGAAATTATGATAATGTCTTATGCAGCTAAATATTCTTCATCACTATATGGTCCATTTAGAAATGCAATTAACGCAGCTAATTTAGTCGAACCTTTCGATAAAAAATCTTACCAGATGGATATTGCAAATGTAGATGAGGCAATTCATGAAATAGCTATGGATATTAATGAAGGTGCAGATATGATTATGATTAAACCCGGCTTACCATATCTTGATATAATTGCAAAAGCAAAAGAGATATTTTCGATGCCAACTTTTGCCTATCAAGTTTCTGGAGAATACTCAATGCTAGTTTCTGCAATTGAAAGAGGGTTTTTAAATAAAAGAGATTCAGTATACGAATCAATGATATGTTTTAAGAGAGCAGGCGCAGATGGAATTTTCACTTATTTTGCACCATACTTACTTGATAAATTAAACCAATAGTCTTTATCCTTAAATAAGTATTAACTATAAAAAATTGGACCTTAAATGAATAACAGAGTTTTAATTTTAGGATTGGTATTAAT
>MDTA01045288.1_pt1 | contig 25449 bp, 21 predicted proteins | sample 811151 | NCBI WGS metagenome assembly MDTA01 (sample SAMN05326648, study PRJNA326480) | marine metagenome | isolation source: seawater | place: Indian Ocean: South | collected 2010 | reverse complement strand
GCTTCCTTGGCAAGCAAAGGGGCTTTAAATCGATTCGCACCGCGTCGTTTGCGACTGCGTTGCTTGGATTGTTTTCTTTTTGGCTGTCCCATGATGAAACAATACATAATAGGATTTATCGTCTAGCCGTCAAGACTTGTAAAAGCAACTTGAAGGCTCAAAGACCAAAATAGAATGCAAGAACAACAATCGAGAGTAAAATCCTGTACCATACGAAAAGACCCAAACCGTGGCGATTCAAATACCCAACCAGCCAAAAGACCGAAAGCGCGGCAGAAATCCCTGCAACCAAACAGCCTAATAGCACGGGACCAAGGGCAAGATGCTGACTCATGAGGCTCCACTTCGTTACGGATTTGTAGCAAGCTGCGGCGGTAAGGGTGATCAATCCAAGAAGGAAGCTGAATTCCGCCGCTTTGCTCCGATCCAAGCCGACCAAGTACCCTCCCACAATTGTCATCATGGATCTGCTTGTTCCCGGACACATGGCAAAACATTGCAGGAAACCAATGAAAAAAGAGCTTTTCCAAGTTAGGTCATCCAAGGATTTCCCGACCTTTGCGGGAAATTGGCCCTCCATCCTCTTCTTCCGCGACTCCGCCCAGTGCATGAATAGGGCACCCGCAAAAAGAGCGATCGCAATGGGAAGTAATCCAAACAAATAAGCTTCGATCAGATCATCCAAAAAAGGGCCCACGAGTGCAGCGGGCAGAAAGGCAAGAATAAGATTGAAGCCCAGCCTCCGACCCCTTGGGTCCATTCCCAAAAACCCGAGAACCATGGACCAGATCTCCTTCCTGTAAATGAGACCAACGGCAAGAATCGCTCCGGCTTGAATCACAATCAAATAGGCATGAAGAGCTATTTTTGCTTCCTCCCCGTCCAAGTTGGCGAATTCGCTTACGATCACCAAGTGCCCCGTTGAAGAAATGGGAAGAAACTCGGTAACTCCCTCCACCAAGCCATAGATTACGGAGTCCAAATAGGTCAAATTGCTTTCAGGGCTTTGGGTCTCCTTGAGGTCGTCGTCACTGGTGGCATGACAGGCGCAAAAACTAACGCATATCGTGATCAGGATGGCTGAATAAGATTGTCGATTGAACATAAAACGCTCTACAAGAACTGATATTGAAAGAGACCAAACACTCACATTAGGCAACCTCTTTCTAGAACTACCAAGGATCAAATTAAATGGATGAAGAAAAACTAGTTTTCGAAACCGAACTTCTGATGAACGGTCAAGACTTGAATGAAATGCAGATAGCTGAATGCGTGAATCATCTGACCTCTGAGGATGCAAGCCCTCAACAAAAGAAATCTTTTTTAGCGGCATTGGCGAAAAAAGGAGAAAGCCCAAGCGAGTTTTCCTGCTTCGTAAGCGAATTTAAAAAAAGAGCGATCAATCCAGGGCTGGAACGCTTCGCCAATTCGGCCATCGATCTTTGCGGGACTGGAGGAGATCAGGCGGGTAGCTTCAACGTATCGACCTTCGTTTCATTTATGGTTGCCGCGGCCGGCATACCTGTAATCAAGCACGGAAATCGATCGATCAGTTCTCGATGCGGAAGCGCGGATCTTCTTCAAGCCATCGGGATTCCCCTGGATGCGCCTCCCGAGAAAATCCGCTCGGGACTTGAAACCTTAAATTTTGCCTTTCTCTTTGCCCCCAATTATCACCCTGCTTTCAAGAATATCGCACCGGTAAGAAAATTGTTGGCGGAAGAAGGAATTGTCACGATTTTCAACCTTCTGGGTCCAACCTTAAACCCAGCCAAACCAGCCCATCAGCTTTTGGGCGTGTTTGACCCAAAATACATTACCCGCATTGGGAATGCACTGAGGGAAAACGGAACTTCGCATGGAATGATAGTCCATGGGCACCTTGCAAAGGAGAAGGTCAAGGGTGTGGATGAATTGACGGCCTGCGGAGATAATTCGGTCTTTGCCTTCGGTAGGATGGAATCCGAAGGCATCGAAACGTGGAGTCCTTCGAAATGGAATCAGAACACTTTTGATTTTGCAGATTTGAAAGGAGGGGACCTCGATGAGAACCTCCGGATTATGGAGCGCGCATTATCCGCTGATTGTCGCCCCGGATTGCTCGCCACAATTCTCATAAACGCCGCCACCGCCTTTCTTGTTTGCGGGAAAGTGGCATCTTTTGAAGAGGGCATTGATTTGTCCCAATCCCTCTTGAAAGGCGGTCGGGTCCGAAAATGGCTGGAAGAGGTCAGAAACTTTTTCGCCAAGCGCTAAGATGAAGTTTTTTGGAACGGATGGAATTCGTGGTCCATTCGGCGGAGAAACCATAAACCATGACTTTGCCGTCTCGTTCGGCAGGGCATTGGGAAAGTTTCTCAGGCTTGAGGGGAAAGTAGGAGGTTCGGTTATTCTAGGGCGTGACTCAAGACCTTCCGGTAAAGGATTGCAGGATGCTTGTGGCAACGGGCTCAGAATGGAAGGTTTTCAACCGCTGGACGCCGGCATGATTCCGAGTCCCGCTCTGGCATACGGAGTAATTCAATCCAAGGCCCATTTAGGGGTCATGGTCACCGCCTCCCACAATCCTCATTCCGATAATGGCCTCAAGGTTTTCTCTCAGTACGGATCCAAGCTTTCAATCGAGGAAGAGCAAATCATCGAAACATGCATCGAGCCAACTCTCCAAACCGCTCATTCGGATTTTCAAGCGAAGTTCATCGAAGTGGAAGGTCCTTACCTTGAAAACCTGCTAACAAGGTTTCCTCCAAATACCCTACGGGGCATGAAAGTGGTTTTGGACCTTGCCAATGGAGCGACGCAATCAACCACCCCGCGGGCCTTCGAAGCCTTGGGTGCCGAAGGGGTTCTGCTGAACGCAGGCGATGGCATGATTAACCAAGACGCGGGATCGGAATTTCCGCGACAGGCCGCTCAAAGAGTAATTACGGAAAAAGCGGATCTCGGGATTGCCCACGACGGTGATGGAGACCGAGTCGTCTTCATCGATCCGGCAGGTGAGGTTGTTGACGGAGATAAGGTCCTTGGATTAATCGCCGCCATTGCGATGGAGAATGGCATCTTGAAAGGCGATTCTTTTGTGGCCACGGTTCACTCCAATTCCGGACTTGCGGCATTCCTCGAGAAGATGAACCTCGTTCTTCACCGTGCCGACGTAGGAGATCGGAACGTAGCTCTTGAAATGAAGAGATTACGGTGCAATTGGGGTGGCGAATCCTCGGGTCACGTCATTGCATCCGACTATCTTCCCACCGGAGACGGACTGTTTGTCGCCCTGACCGTCGCCCATTACCTTGCGAAAAGACAAATCGATTTATCCAAGTTCTCGAACCAGGTTGTTCTTTGGCCTTCAAAATCAGGATCTTTCCGAGTGAAGAAAAGAATCCCTCTGGACAAACTCCCGGATCTTCGGAAAATGCTCAATCGATGCAATGAACGCATGCTGAAGGATGGGAGAGCGCTCCTACGATATTCGGGGACCGAACCCAAAATCAGGCTGTTGGTGGAAGGAAAGAGTGAATCCTTGGTTAATGAAGTTTTTTCCGATTTGTCCACGTGCATAGAAAAAATATTGTAATTTTCCCACAAAACTATGGATTCAACGTTTTGCTTAAATTGCCCCAATGATATTTTCAAAGATAACCAATGATTGAGGAAATTCTCATCACTCAGCTTGATCCCAGGCAGGTCAAGCAGTTGGATGCCGCCGACAAGGCTAGCCTGAGCAACCCGGGATACTCGGTCGAGGTGTATGCGGCCATTCTCAAGCAGAGCCCGGGATGCCTCGAATTGAGGAAGAAGCTTCGGGCCCTGCAATTGAGAATTGCGCAAAGCTCGACCAAGGGACTTTCGGGATTATTGGGAAAAGTCACCTCCGCTCCCTTTATGCTGAGAGGGAAAGGCGATAAGGATCCGGAAGGCCTTTTGGTCAAAGCGGAGGATTTGATCGCCAAATCTCCAGGTAACGTACTCGCTCACCACATGCTCGCGGATGCTGCATCGGCGCTTGGGATGATGAAAACCGCGGTTTTCGCCTTTGAAACGATCAAGAAGATTCAACCCAAGGACTTGAAGAATCTTAAAGAGCTCGGCAACGCTTACATCGAGGCAGGAGACACGGAAAGCGCCATAACCGTGGGTGGAGAGATAATGAAGCTTTCGCCAGGCGATGGCGATGCCGAGGACCTCATGAAAAGAGCCTCCGTTGCGGTGGCTATGAACAAGGGCAAGTGGGAACAATCCGAAGATTTCAGAACCCAACTCAAGGATGAATCGGAGGCTCAGTCACTTGAACAGGCGGGAAAAGCTGTGACGGACAGTAAAAGTTTGGAGGACTTGATCAGGCAAACCTATGAAAAGTACGAAAAGGAACCTGAAAACTTGAACCACTACCGTCAGCTCAGTGATTATTACCAAAGGTACGGAGACTTGGAAAATGCCATTGCCTGGATCCAGGAAGCTCGCAAACAGGAAGCCGGTCAGGCCGACGTATCCCTTGAGGAAAAGGAGCGCCAGTTGACTGTAGAATATTTTGACAGTGCAATCGACCAGTGGGAAAAAGCCTTTCAGGAAAGCCCCAATGACGAAGCGGTTCGCAAATCTCTCGAAGAGTCTATTCTAAACAAAAAACAATATCAGAAAAATCAGCTCGAATCTCTCGTTCAACGTTACCCCAACGACTACGGATATCGCTATGAACTGGGCCTTATTCTCTTCGAGGAGGAAGATTATGATGGCTCCCTGCCCCATTTTCAACTCGCTCAAAGAAACGCCAAAGTGCGTTTGGACGCCATACTGCACTTGGGGAGAGCCTACAGCAGAAAGAATTTCAATGATTTGGCCATCGAACAATTCAATCTTCTAAAGAATGAAATCCAAGTCATGGATGAGCGTAAAAAAGATGCGATTTATGAACTCGGGTGTTGCTTCGAATCGATGGGGAACCAAGAAGGCGCGATTGAAGAATTCAAATTGATTTATTCGGCGGACATTTCCTTTAAGGACGTAGCCGACAAAATCAATGCATTCTACAATCAAAGCGGAGCTTAGCTTAAATCAGGTTGCCCGCATGGCGGAGAGGGAGGGATTCGAACCCCCGGTACCTTGCGGCACACCTGATTTCGAGTCAGGCACATTCGACCACTCTGCCACCTCTCCTAAAAAATCACCACTATGCTGATGAGATCGTTTCGAGCAATCCTTTACTTTTGCAAACGAGAACAGTGGCAATTTCCACGCTTGCCCGAATCGCAATTGCAGTTTTGGATATTTGTATGTCCAAGCCGATCTTAAAAGTCATCCTCAGCGCACTGGCTCTTCTCTTGGGGTCCTGCCAATCCAACAAAATTGTTTCGATCGATTTTTCAGATGGAACCTTCAAGGGCGAGGTGGATGAGGAGGGCGCCAAAAACGGCAAAGGCGCTTATCTATGGTACGACGGATCGTCCTACAAGGGTGATTTTCTAAAGGACGAGAGACATGGAGTGGGTTCCTTTACTTGGGCCAACGGAGAAAAGTACGTCGGGGAATACCTTGAGGGTGAAAGAACTGGGGAAGGTTCCTATTTCTGGCCGGACGGATCAAGCTACGAGGGCTCTTTCCTCAAGGGAAGTAGGCATGGTGAGGGGGTCTTCACCTCCTCCGATGGCACGACGTATCAGGGAGAATGGCTCAATGACCAACAACATGGGAAAGGGGTTCTAGTTTTTGCAGACGGGCGACGCATTCAGGGATTATGGAAAAACGGAAAGATAATGACCTCACCTGCCATGCTTCCTCCAAAAGCCGAAAAACCCATTCTTATCGTTGAAGAAATTCCGCAAGAAACATTTGACCCAATCACTTCGAAAAGCGAACCGGAATCTGAAGCCCTGCAGGGAAAGCCTACGGAAGGTACGATAAGTCCTTTGATGCCCAACGACGCGAAGCAGGCACCTCCTCCCATTCCTCCCACCTCCAAGGCTTTAACGGACGCGCCCGCTTTCGACCTGAACTCGAAACCTGCGGACAAAGAAATTTCCAACCCCATTGAGGCTGATTCCCAGTCAACTGCGGGCAAGTCAGCGAATAAAAGCCCCGTTGGCATTTCCGAGCCAAGCGAATCGACCGTCTGGACAGGTACGGTTGAGGAAGCGGAAATTGAATTCACCACGGAATTGATCAATGGATTGGACACCGTAAGGGTCAAAAAATCGAACGAACCTTTCACTGGAACGATGAGAATTCTCAACCGTTCGGGTTCCCTGCAAGGATCCGTAAACCTTGAGAATGGACTGTTGCACGGCGAGGAAGTTTTCTATGAATCAGACGGCTCCGTATCCGAAAAAAACGTTTGGGAAAACGGTCGTCTAGTCAAATAGATATTCAATCCATTCGTGGCGTATTGCGATTCACGCAAACTTTTGCCAACCGTCGTTTTGCAAATTAGCTAATTCTGCACTAGAATTTTGTGCACGTGAATGAATCTTTGTTTCATTCGACCGACATTTACTTTAGTAAATTCTTATGGATGGTACTTCGACAAAAAGCTTCTTAAACGCCCTGCCATTTGATCCCAGGGAATTTCCACGCGAAACGGAACGCCACTACATTTCAGCATCGCAGGAAGACTTGGATGAAATGCTTTCAACTTCAGGATTACGAGACCTCCCCGAACTGTTTGCGCATATCTCGCCAGGTGAGCTTTTTCGCGATGGCCTGCAAGTGCCCGAGGAACTCAGTTACGAATCAACCATCGAAAGATTACAGGAGTTATCCGAAAAGACTTCCCTCAAGACCTCCTTCATCGGTGATCAGCTGCCGGTCTGGTCAATCAATCCCATAGTGGATTTCGTTTCCAATCTGCGTCCACTCAGCACTTCTTACACCCCCTACCAACCAGAGCGCAGCCAAGGTACTCTCGTAACGCACTGGATTTATCAATGCGCAATATCGGCCCTTACTGGGTTTGAAGCCATAAACACCTCCTTGTATGATCGTTCATTTGCCATTTACGAGGCGATCGCGTGCGCCATCAGAACGTCCGACCGTCCGAAAAGAGTCCTGCTTGCCCGTAGTCTCTTCCCCAAGGACCTCGAAGTGCTTGATACGATTGCGCAAGAAACGGGAATTGAGTTTTCCTTCGTAGAAATCGATCCAAAAAACGGACTTTTATCCCTCGAATCTCTTAAGGAGAAATCGAAAGGTCAGACAAATCAATTCGCAGCCTTCGTATTCCCGCAAGTAAACGGCTTCGGACTGCTGGAGAAAGTCGATGAGTTAACGGATTTTTGCCAACTAAACGGCATCCGTTCGATTGCCTCCATTGACCCCTTCCTTCTTGCATCAGGGGGTTTGAAGCCTCCCGTCGAATTTGGTTTGAAAGGTGCGGACTTCATTGTTGGAGATGCGCAGCATCTGGCCATCGGAGCCAATTTCGGCGGACCCGGCCTGGGATTGTTCGGTTGCCGTTACCATGAAGGAAACAAACGGGATCTCAGGCACACACCCGGAAGGTACATTGGAAAAGCCAAAGACATCAGCGGTCGCGATTGCTTCGTTATGGTGCTGTCCACTCGTGAACAGCACATTCGAAAGGAAAAGGCGACTTCAAACGTATGCTCCAACCAAGCCTTTCTGGCCACACTTGCCGGTGCCAATCTCTTATCAAAAGGCAACTCGGGATTAAAACACAGTCTGCAGACCGCCCTCCGCAATAAGAACAGGTTTCTTCGCGCGGTTGAAAAGCTCGAGGGGATCTCCTTGGCATTTTCGCAATCCCCTTGCTTCAATGAATTGGTCCTTGAGACCTGCGAATCGCTAGAGCCCCTCTTTGAAAATGCCCGAGCCGTTAACTTGCAAATCGGTGTGGAGATAACGGGTCGATCCAATCTACCAAGGGCAAGGAAACTGCTCAAAGTCACCTTTACCGACAATCAGTCGGATGAGGACGTTCAGAACCTCATTCAATTTTTCAGTGAAAATTTCGAATCGTCCCTCGAACCAACAAAGCTCACTAAAAATCCCCCGCTTGAGAATTATCTTCGTTCCGGCGACCTTGACTTCCCTGCTTTTTCCGAAGAAGAACTCACTCAATACTATGAAAAACTAGCGAGTTTGAACGTGAGTCCCGACGATGGTTGCTACCCCTTGGGGTCCTGCACGATGAAGTACAACCCGATGTTGAACGATTGGGCCGCGGCCCTGCCGGGATTTTCAAATGCTCATCCGCAAGCCCCCACGGAAGACGTCCAAGGCCCCCTCGCCATTTTGTTCGAAATTCAAGAATGGTTTAAGGAAATTACTGGCCTGCAAGGGGTCACGACTCAACCAGTCGCCGGAGCTCAAGGCGAGCTTGTGGGCCTAAAGTTGTTTCAGGCTTATCATCGACATAACGGCGATCATCACCGGGATATCATATTCATCCCCAAATCGGCGCATGGAACCAATTTTGCCACAGCCGCTATGGCCGGCTATCCGGATGGGATTATTTATCTCCAAGCCAACGACCGAGGAACCATCGACTTGGATGATTTCAGAGAAAAATTGAATGCCCATGGTTCAAGGCTATGTGGAGTTATGATCACCAATCCCAATACTTCTGGGATTTTCGAGGATGAATTTAAAATCATTGCTGATGAGACTCATAAAGCAGGAGGTTTGGTATACATGGATGGGGCAAATATGAATGCAATCGCTGGGATTGTGAATTTAGGTGCCCTCGGAGTCGACGCCGTGCACAACAACCTCCACAAGACTTGGACGATTCCGCATGGAGGTGGAGGTCCGGGAGACGCGATCGTGGGAGTTTCCGAAGCATTGGTTGATTTCCTTCCCGGGAAACAAATCGTCCAAGATGAAGATAAGTCTTATCGCACGGTTTCCGCCAAGAACAGTATCGGTTCCTTTCACAGACATTGGGGAAACTTTGGGCATAAGGTTCGGGCATACTCCTACCTCTTGCGACTCGGCAGGGAAGGAATCCCACGGATGTCCTCGGTGGCCGTTCTTTCCGCGAGATATTTGTGGGAGAAACTTCGGGTTGCATTCGCTACGTTGCCCGCCAAAGCGGAGCATTCCCCAAGGATGCACGAGTTCATCCTCACCCTCAGCGAAGATGAATTCTCAACTTTGGAAAAAGCCGGAATTCCCAAGACCAAGGCGATTCCTCAAATCGGAAAATTGTTTCTCGACTTTGGCTTTCACGCACCCACGGTTGCATTCCCCGAAGTGTTCGGACTCATGATTGAACCAACTGAAAGCTACACCAAAAAAGAATTGGATCGCTTTGCGGATGCGGTCTTGGCGATCAAAGAGCTTATCGTCCAACATCCCAAAGTGCTTCTCAGCGCCCCCCATTTCACTCCCATCGACCGAGTGGACGAAGTATCCGCAAACCGAAACTTGATTCTCCACGAGACAATCCATCACTTGCCGTCTTTGCCTCATAATCGGATGAAACCTTCCATGCTGCTGGAATTAAGCATTTCTGAAATTAAGCAAAAAATCATAGAGGCATCCAAAGAAGGACAAGGTTAGGTTTGACCCATTGTCAAGAATGACCATATTTAAACCCCATGGCAGAAAAAACTGATAAACCCTTAGTGTCTCAGAGAGGGCTTGTCTTTGACTTCGTTTTGGCCATTTCCTTCTTTCTTTTCATGAGTAGGGTGTTGATTCCTCACATACCTTCTCAGGATCCTATGGCCGTTATGATAGTCGCGGGCATGGCTTCTTTTTGTATGACTGGAGTTTTTTGGATAGCAACCAATATGCTCAGGGTCACATGGGTTGATTACTCCAGAAGAAAAAGGCTTCGTTAGTCTTCGACTGTTTCATATTTCTTGAGTAAGGCGGCAAGCTTACCTTGTGGATTTGCCTCCAATTGCATCCCTTCATCATTGCTTTCCATTGATTGGACGCATCCTTCTTGCCGAGCTTTAACGACATAGTGATACGCATGGTGAGGGATCAGGTACTTTCTCGTTTGGCTCTTCTCATTCAAAAAGAATTCGATCTTGGCCAACAAGCCATCAAGACCTTCGCCTGTTGTTGAACTGACGAGTTCGGAATCAGGGTTAAGCGCTTTTGCTCGAATTCTTTTGGTGGGTTCGGGTTTGAGGTCAATTTTATTGAAGACGGTAAGGATTCTTTTTTCTTCGGCACCCAATTCCTCCAGTACGGACAAAGTTGTTTTCATTTGCTCCTCGAAATGGGGATTCGATAGATCCACAACATGGAGGAGGATATCGGCAACCAAGGCTTCTTCCAATGTGGCTCGGAAGGCATCTACCAACCGATGGGGCAATTTGCGAATAAATCCAACCGTATCGGTCAAAATGATGGTTTTGCCGTGGGGGAGCTCGACTTTTCTACTTGTGGGATCCAATGTTGCAAACAACTTGTCCGCGGAGAGAACGGAAGCACCGGACAGCTTATTGAGCAAGGTGGACTTGCCGGCATTCGTATATCCTACCAAAGCCAAACTGGGAAGGGGTATCCTTTGCCTCTTCTTGCGACTTGTTTCTCTTCGGGTTGCAACTTGAGCGATTTCCCTTTTGGTCGAGGCTATCTTGTCTCTCAACATTCTTTGGTCCAGTTCAATCTGGGCTTCTCCTTCTCCTCTCTGGGTAACACCGCCTCCACGTTGGCGACCAAGGTGCGTCCACGCTCTTCTCAAGCGCGGCAAAGAGTACTCAAGTCGGGCAAGCTGTACCTGCAAGACCGCTTCCTTGGTCCGTGCCCGTTCCGCAAAGACGTCCAAAATGATCTCCTGCCGGTCTATAACCAAAACCTTGCTTGCTTCTTCCCAATTTCTTTGCTGGCTGGGTGAAATCTCATTGTCAAAAATGATTACGTCGCATTTTGCCGCTCCTACCTCGGCGATCACTTGGTCGAACTTTCCTTTTCCGATTAGGTGACCGGCAAAGGTTTTACGGGTACGGATGACCCGTTTTTCCCTTATAATGATTCCCAAGTTGGAAACGAGCTCTTCAAGTTCGTCCAACAAACTTTCGGCATTCGCTCTCTCTTCCTCACGTAAAATCACTGATATCAGATAGGCTCGCTCGACAAGCCTTGGCTTTTCCTTCACCTCGAACATTCGTCTGACTAAAGTAGGAGATTCGAAATTAGCTCACAAAAAGGGTTCGAGCGCTTTCGCGCTCGAACCCTTTAGAAGAAAATCCTTCAAAAATTTTCTCAGCTCACTGCGGCTTGGGCTGCGGCAAGTCGCGCAGTAGGGACGCGAAAAGGCGAACAACTTACGTAATTCAAGCCGATCTTATGGCAAAAGACTACGCTATTCGGATCGCCACCATGTTCGCCGCAGATGCCCAATTTAATTCCACGACGGGACGATTTGCCCTTTTTCACCGCCAACTCCATAAGTTGACCGACACCACTCTGATCAACACTCGCGAATGGATTCGCGTCAATGATGTCCAATTCGGTGTAATTAGGGAGAAAGCTTCCGGAGTCATCGCGACTCATCCCCATGGTAGTCTGAGTCAAGTCGTTGGTACCAAAACTAAAGAACTGAGCGGTCTTTGCGATCTCATCTGCGACCAAAGCGGCTCGGGGTATCTCAATCATGGTGCCGACGAGATATTTCACTTTCTCACCTTTGGCGGCAAAAACCTTCTTGGCCGTTTCGTGAATGACTTCAACCTGAAGTTCCAATTCCTTCGGAAACCCAACCAGAGGAACCATAATCTCAGGGTTAACTTCAATTCCACTCTGCTTCACAAGGATTGCGGCCTCCAAAATGGCTTGTGCCTGCATTTCGGTTATTTCCGAATACGAGATCCCCAATCGGCAACCTCTATGACCAAGCATCGGATTGAATTCGTGCAAATCCTCCACACGCTTTTTGATCGATGACAAAGTCACTCCTAGTTTCTTAGCAAGATCGCGTTGAGAAGCCTGATCATGAGGAAGGAATTCATGAAGGGGCGGATCCAGCAAGCGAATTGTGGCCGGACGGCCATCCAAGGCCTTGAAAATCCCTTGAAAATCCCTTCTTTGGAAAGGCAGCAGTTTTTTGAGAGCTTTTCGACGATCCACTTCATTATCCGCAAGAATCATCTGACGCATCGCATCAATCCGGTTCCCTTCGAAAAACATATGTTCGGTTCGGCACAATCCGATTCCGGATGCGCCGAAGGCAATCGCATTGGCCACTTGAGAGGGTGAGTCTGCGTTGGTCCTAACGGACATCTTGGTGGCTTTCTCGCACCATCCCATAAGTTGGGAGAAGTACTTGAAATCCTTGCTTTTCTTGGGATCCAATTTCTTATCCACCAATACCTGGATGATCTCGGATGGCGCGGTCTTCAATTCACCCGCGAAAATTTCACCGGTGGTTCCATTGATGGACATGTAATCACCTTCCTTGAAGGTTTTGCCATCGACCTTTACGGTGCGCGAATGGTAGTCAACGTCCAGCTCGGAAGCTCCGCAGACGCAAACCTTTCCCATTTGACGAGCAACCAAAGCCGCGTGCGAAGAAACTCCACCACGCGCCGTTAGGATTCCCTCCGCAGCAATCATTCCGCGCAAGTCCTCGGGAGAAGTCTCCTGTCTGACGAGAAGCACTTTCCCCTTCTTTGCCGCATCCACGGCTCGCTCCGCATTAAGACAAATTCTACCGGATGCGGCGCCAGGTCCGGCTGGCAAACCTTTGCACAAACGCTCTGCGGCTTTTTGCGCCTTGGCATCGAATACGGGAGAAAGCACTTGGTCCAATTGATCTGCGGGAACGCGTTTGATCGCCGTTTTCCAATCGATGAGTCGTTCCTTCACCATTTCCGCTGCAATTCGAACGGCGGCGAGTCCAGTTCGTTTTCCGTTGCGGGTTTGCAGCATGTAGAGCTTTTCATTTTCTATGGTAAACTCAAAGTCCTGCATGTCCTTGAAGTGCCTTTCGAGTTTTTTCTGCACCAGGACGAGTTCTCTAAATGGCTTCGGAAGTACCCTTTTAAGCTTTGCGACTGGTTGAGGGGTCCGAACGCCTGCAACAACGTCTTCACCTTGCGCGTCCGTGAGAAATTCTCCGTAGAGAACCTTCTCGCCGCTGGCAGGATCCCGAGTGAATCCCACTCCCGAGCCGGATTTCTTACCGGTGTTTCCAAATACCATTGCCTGTACGTTGACAGCGGTCCCCCACTCAGCGGGGATGCCGTACTTACGCCTGTAAACGATAGCCCGGTCATTCATCCAGGAACTGAAAACCGCTCCTACGGAGCCTTCGAGTTGCTGCCATGGACAGGTTGGGAAGTCCTTCCCGGACCTCTTTTTTACCAGAGCTTTGAAACGATTGACCAACTCTTTCATCTGGGAGCTGGAGATTCGAGAGTCGTCGACCTCACCCTTTTCCTTGGGAAAAATCTCCTTTTTAAAATCCTCTATCACCGCCTCAAAAGGGTCATGGTCCTCTTTGGGAAGTTTTTGAACTCCCATCACCACGTCACCGTACATTTGAATGAAACGCCTGTAACAATCCCAAGCAAATCTCTCATTCCCCGAAGCGTTGGCCAAGGCTTCGACCGTGTCGTCATTGAGTCCGAGGTTAAGGATCGTGTCCATCATTCCAGGCATCGAGTCACGGGCACCCGATCGAACGGAGAGCAAAAGGGGGTTCTTAAGGTCACCCAATTTTTTTCCCATCTGCTTCTCGACAATGGCCACCGATGAACGAATCTGCTCGTCCAAAACCTTTGGGTAGCTCTTTTTGTGCGAATAAAAGTAGGTGCACACCTCGGTGGTAATCGTAAAACCAGGGGGTACGGGCAAACCGATGCTCGCCATTTCGGCTAGGTTCGCGCCCTTACCTCCTAAAAGTTCTCTTTGCTTTGCATCGCCATCGGTCTTGTTTCCGAAATCGTAGACGTACTTTGGCTCGTTGGATTTAGAGGAAGCGCGCGTTTTCGCGACCTTTCCAGTGGTTTTGCTCTTGGCTTTTTTTGCCTTCTTTTTCTGTGCCATTTTGTAAGGTTGTGGTTAGCGTCATGAAAAAATTCCAAAACACGCGTTCGTTGAAAAAACTCGGACCTTGGAAATTCGAAGGGAAATTTATCTTATTTTTTACAAGCTTTGTCAACGGACGACTTGTTTGCGTAACCTTCGACACGCTCTTCCTTTCTTCCTTTAGCATGGACGAGAAGGTCATTTTCAGGCATAAATCAACTTTGCGCATTCAAAATAATTGTTGATGACATTTTGCAGACAGTGAGCTCGGACGATAAGAAAGTCGGCCCCAAAGGGTTCGGAGAAAGGTTTCGTGAGGAAGGCTTGGTCGGAGCCCTCAGGAAGAAGGGTAAGAGCACAAAATCCGACCCCAATGCGATGCATTTCCTCGAACACTTGGAGGAACTCAGATGGGTTATCCTCAAAGCCGTCTGCGCCTTCCTGTTGGGGTGCATTGGTGTTGCCGTTTTCATGCAGGATTCCGTCAAGGCTTTGCAATGGCCCTTGATCAAGGCCGTGGAAGACTTTGGGGAAATAAGCATCGACCTGCAAAGCATCGGATTGGAACAATACGCCCAAACTCTGGAGAAACAGGAGGTGGACTTAGGCATGCTGAGGAATGCGAAGGAGGAGCAATTGCATGGATGGGGAATCTCGGACCCGCATCATCAAACTAGAATGCTCGCTCATTTCGCAGGAGGCAAAAACCGCAACCTTCTGCAAGTCATACGATCCTATTCCCCTATTTTCATAGCCATGAAAATATGCTTTCTGGGGGGGTTGGGCTTATCCCTTCCGATCATTCTCTATTTTGTGGGAAGTTTTGTGGTTCCCGGTCTCACGCACAAGGAGAAACGCGTGTTCTTTCCGGGTTGCGTCGCCGCAACACTACTCTTTCTCGCGGGGGCATCCATGACCTATTTCTTCATTCTCCCCCTTTCCTTAGCCTTCACGATTGAATTTTCATTCAACGTTCTGGGTTTGGACGTCTACCGTCCGGAAGCCGGCAACTACTACAGCACGGTCATTTGGATGACTTTTGCCGTTGGTATCGCCTTCCAGTTTCCATTGGTTCTGATCCTGCTTGTCCGAATTGGCATTCTTTCGGTAGTCAAGCTTCGGGAAAGTCGCAGAATCGTTTTGGTCATTCTGATGGTTTCAGCCGCTCTGATAACACCGGGTGGAGATCCGGTCAGTCTATGCATTCTCACAATCCCCCTCTACGTTCTATATGAATTCGCCATTTTAACCGGAACGATCGTGGAGAGAAGAAAAGTCATCCGAGAATGGAAGGAATGGGATGAAGCCATACAAGGACCCCGGCCCGATTACCCGAAAGCCGATCGAAATGCCTCGCTTTTTTATCTGGTCAGTCTCTGCCTGATCGGCGCAGGCTCCTTTACGGCCTGGAAATACAAGGATGAAATAACGAAAGCGATTGACTCCCTTATCGGCGAAGAAGGGACTTCTTCACCGGCGGACGACGAGAACTCCAGCCAAACTCATTCTCCTGCGAACCCCGAAGCGATAAACCCTCGGAAGCCCTTTGAATCCTTCATCATCGAGCTTTCACCGGTCAGAGATTCAAATTCTAGCTTGCCTGAAAATTCGGAATGGCCAGGAGCCCGACAATTTAGAGCCAAAATCCTCGAGAACTAGTTCTTCTCTCAATTTCCTTGCCCAGACGCAGCCGCCACCTAGAATGGTTGCATGTCTTCGATCAAAGCGTTTGGGAAAAATCTTAAGTCTCTGCGAAAAAAATCCGGGTTTACTCAACCCGAACTGGCCAAGGAAAGCAAAGTGGCCACCTCCATTGTCAATGATATTGAGAATGGGATTAGGACCGCCGGCTGCAAAACCCTTAACAAAATTGCCTTGGGTTTGGGAATGTCGGATGAAGATCGTTTCCTTTTTCTACTCCACGGACTTGCTTTTTCCAAAAGGGACTACGTTATACCCGACTTCTCAAAATATTCCCCTGAATTGCTCAATTTTCTGCCCTATGCCCTTCAACGTTCGGGAATCGGGGCTGACAAGATCAAGGCCATCGATTTGCCCAACCACGAACGCAAGAACTTACAAATAACCTTGAAATCCAATCAAAGGATCGCTTTGGAGATCCGCTTGTCCCCCGTAAAGGATTAGGTGTCGGATCATCAACAAATGGAAAAGGTTCGCTTGGACCGGTGGTTATGGGCAACCCGAATATTCAAAACCCGCTCCCTCTCCACGGATGCATGCAAACGCAACTGGGTTAAGGTAAACGATCAATTGGCCAAGCCATCTCGTTATCTTCGAGTCGGAGACATCCTGTCGATCAGACAAGGTCCCATTGATAAAAAACTGCAGGTTGTCGGTCTTCTTGATAAAAGGACGTCAGCCTCGAAAGTTCCTGAATTTCTCGAGGACTTGACTTCCCAAGAAACCTATCAACGAGCCCAAGAAGATCATGCGAAAAGAAAGTTCGCTTACCCCCGTACCGTTTCCAAGGGGAGACCATCCAAAAAGCAAAGGCGCGACCTTGAAGACTTCCTTTTCGGTCGAGAAGAAGTTTAATTCCACGGATTCAAACCTTCAACTTAAACTGCCTGCGATCCTTCTCCCAGCCTTCCGTCATAGAAGCAAAGACAGTGAAATAGATTGCTTCACTGCACTCCGCCCCTAGATAAAAACCTCTTGCCACAAAGCGGAGGTCGCGACAATAATCGAACCGATGAAAAAGACCCTTGCCGCCGTTTTCTGCCTGACTCTTGCGATATGCGTTTCGTCATGCGTTCAATCTTCCTCCAATTTTCCCAGCGAACCAGACGGCACCGTGATGTTACACTGGCTCGATAGTGACGAGAATGGCCTCGTCAGAAGAGCCAAGGACGAAACCAACTCTTCTACGGACGGTACGCTTTTTTCCGGCAAGGCCATTGAAACCTACGAGCAAAGCCCCACCAAATCAGTATCATCCTGGCAGAATGGCAAGAGACACGGAGAGACCATCGAATTCTTCTACAACGGAAGAAAACGGCGATCGATTTCTTACGCGGATGGATTAAGGGACGGTTCCTCCAAGGAGTATCGCATTACCGGAGAGTTACTTCGAGAAGAGAACTACAAATCAGGCAAACTCAACGGGACCAAGTCAGAATGGCACGCCAACGGTATAAAAATTTTGGAAGTTAACATGAAAGACGGCAAACCCCATGGAGACGCTTGGGAATGGTATGCCGACGGATCCAAGAAATCATCAACCATTTATCGGCACGGACTCCGCGAAGGCCCCTCCTCAGAATGGTATGAATCCGGTCAGCAAAAGCTTGGAATCTTCTACCAAAAGGACAAACAGCATGGTATGCGTACGATTTGGTACGAACATGGACAAAAAAGACTAACCGCCCAATTTGTGGATGGAAAAATGGAAGGAAATTCCAAGGGCTGGTTTCCTAACGGTCAGCAGCAATTCGATTACAACTTTCGTAACAACTTGGAACATGGCGTATGCATAGAATGGAATAAAGCGGGGGAAAAGGTTTCCGAACTACAGTTCGCAGACGGTGATCCCATCCAAAACATTTTGACGGGACAACAAATTTCACGTCCCGGTCCATCTGAAAATTCGGCTCCTCAGGAAGCTCAGTCCCCTTCCCCATCCGAGCCGGCGGCAGAGACTGTTATCATCGATCCCGAAGTTGCCCCCATTTCCTCGGAGCCAAAACCTGCAGTTACCGGGGAACCAAAGGAGCAGCCGCTGTCCCCAGAGCCCGGTAATTCTCCGAAGGAACTCAAGCCACCCGTTGAGGAAGTGCTTGAACCAACCGAATCTTCTTCCAATTCCCCAATCCCGCAAGCGGCAAAGCCATCGACCCCAGCCACACTTGAGCCAAAGCCCTCTTCTCCGGAAATTATCCCCGAATCGGCTATTGCAAAACCAAAAGAACAGACAAACGAAAAAACTTCCGAGCCCGCACCCACGCCCCCTGCGCCGATGAGTCCGGGAAATCCGGCTCCGACCTTTAATCCGTTCGATGATCAAGTTGCTCCGCCGCCCTCTCCTGAGGGGAAGGAGTTGTTTGCGCCACCACCACCTGCTCCTCCTCCCCCAGCCCCGACCTTTAATCCCTTTGAGGACGATCCGGCTCCGCCTGCCTCAGTACCGGAATCACCATCCCAGCAACTCCCTCCGCCACCTCCTGCGGCCCCGACTTTTAATCCCTTTGGGGACGATTCTACTCCGCCTGCCTCAGTACCGGAATCACCATCCCAGCAACCCCCTCCGCCTCCTCCTCCAGCGCCCACCTTCAATCCGTTTGAGAACGATCCGGTCGCAGAACCCATCGAACCGCAAAAAGCGAACGACAAAACCACGGTTCCCCCCGCAGATTCGGAATCTTCGGATTCCTCTGGTTTTAACCCTTTTGCCGAACAAGTTGAGCCCAGCGAATCATCGGGTGTTGAATTTGTTCCTCCGCCACCCCCCCCAGCGCCCACCTTCAATCCTTTCGAGAATGATCCCCTACTCCCCAAAGAAGCCCCCGGGGGGATCGATCCATTTACGGAATCATCCAAGGAACAAAATAAAACCAAAGTGCCCTTGGAAAACGTCTTTAGCGATCCGCCTCCCGGAAACTTGGTTCCACCACCGGAATCCGATTTCAACCCCTTCGATTTGCCTCAATCTCAGGACAACTAGTGCGATTGATCAGTGAAACGATGTCCAATTCCAAATGGGATTGGCAGCCCGGCAGGGACTCGAACCCCGACTGAGAGTACCAAAAACTCCTGTGCTACCATTACACCACCAGGCTGCGTAACCTTTAAAAATGTAATTTGATTTGAGAAAGTCAAGATTCTACAATTCCACAACCCATTAAATGAAAAAAAATTACAAGAGAATCATCCTCAAAATCAGCGGCGAAATTTTGGGCAGTCGTACCGAAGGCGAGCCCATTCACGCCAAATCCTTGGAAAACATATGCAGGGAGATTAAAGCGGTTGCGGATATGGGCATCGAAGTCGGATTGGTCGTAGGAGGGGGAAACATTTTTCGCGGACTGCAAGGAAGCGAAAAAGGCATCGACCGCACTACCGGCGATTCCATGGGAATGCTTGCCACGGTCATCAATGGTTTGGCAATCATGGACCGCCTTGAAAAGATGGGGGCCGTGGTTCGCGTCCAAAGCGCCATACCAATGGACAAACTCGCCGAACCTTACATTCAGAGACGGGCGATCAGGCATTTGGAGCGTGGTAGAATCGTCATTTTCGTAGCGGGCACGGGAAACCCTTATTTTTCGACCGATACGACTGCAGCTTTGCGAGCGAGTGAAATTTCCGCTGACATCATACTCAAGGCCACCAAGGTGGACGGTATTTACGATAAGGACCCCCATAAGTTTGAAGATGCCAAAAAGTTCCAGAAACTAACGTACATGGAGTGCCTGGAAAAAAGGCTTTCCGTGATGGACGCGACTGCTTTTTCTCTTTGCATGGACAATGGACTTCCAATACTCGTTTTTGATCTTCAGCAAGAACAGTCGATTCGTACCGCAGTTTCAGGAGAAACGATCGGCACGATCGTAAGTTGACTTGCCCTTACAACGTGAAATAACCGCAACCCCCCGCCGAATATGGAACCAGACGAAATTTTTGACCGAATGAATAACGACATGAAGAGATCCGTTGATCATGTGATTCATGAATTCAACTCCCTTCATACCGGTAAAGCGAACCCATCCATGGTAGAAAGCGTAAGCGTAGACGTTTATGGGTCTTCCATGAAGATGCGGGACGTAGCAGCTATCACCACACCGGACGCCCGAACCATTCAGATACAACCCTGGGACAAATCCACCGTTGCCCCGATTGAAAAAGCGTTGATCGAAGCCAAGCTTGGGATTACTCCGATCGTTACCGGTGAATTGATTCGCATGCCCATCCCTGAATTGAGTGGCGAACGCAGAGAAGAGCTTTGCAAAATGGCTCAGGGTTACGCAGAACAAGGACGGATTGGGATTCGGGCATCCCGAAAGGATGCAATGGATGCCCTTAAGTTGGCCCAAAAGGATGGGTTGCCTGAAGACGACTTCAAACGCGCTGAAAAGGAAGTGCAAAAGACGACCGATGATTCGGTGAACGAAATCAATAAGGCTCTCTCTTCGAAGGAAGCGGACTTGCGTACGGTTTAGCCCTCTCTTTTGAAAATTTGCTTTTGATTCCCAAACCATATCTGCTTGGTAACGCTAGGACTAGGATAAGTGAAAAAAGTGGTAATCAAGCTGGGAACAGGCATTTTATCCGCTGGTAATGGCAAAATTCACGAGGCAAGGCTTGCCAAGCTTGCCAATGGCATTCAGGCCGAATGCAAAACCCAGGAGACTCAGGTGATTGTGGTGAGTTCGGGTGCGGTTGGATTGGGTATGGGAATGCTTGGCATCGATTCCCGTCCCACTGATTTGGCTCTCCTTCGGGCCTGCGCCGGCATCGGCCAATGCCTACTCATGAACGCATGGACCGAAGCCCTCAGGAAAGTGGGCTTGGTTGCAGCCCAAGTCTTGCTCACCCGCGATGATTTCAACGAGCGGGTGCGTTCCCAGAAAGTTCAGGAAACCTTGGAAGCTTTACTTGCCCAAGGCGTCGTCCCCATTGTCAACGAAAACGATTCGGTGAGTGATGAGGAGATAAAGTTTGGAGACAATGACGTCCTGTCCGCCCTTCTTTGCTCCTTGGGCAAGGCCGACCTGTTGGTCATTCTATCCACGGCCAAAGGGCTCATGACGCACCCTGAGGCCGGAGAATTAGTCCCATTTGTAGCAGAGATCACACCCGCCATCGAACAAATGGCCAAAGGTACTGAAAGCCCCACCGCAGTGGGTGGGATGGTTACAAAAATCGAAGCTGCAAAAATAGCCACCAAATCGGGTTGCGCCGTATTCATAGGAAGCGGAGAACAGCCTTCGGAGCTTTCTGAGATTATTAACGGTGATGCAACCGGCAGTTTTTTCGCTCCCACAGGGCTGGAACTGCGCGAGAGGAAAAGGTGGTTGGCCTTTTTCCCCAAGCCGAAAGGAACGATCTCCATCGACGATGGCGCCCGAGAGGCAATCCTGAATCAGGGGAGCAGCTTGTTAGCCACTGGGCTCCTAAGCATAGAGGGGGAGTTCGAAAAGGCGGACGTTATCTCGATCATAGACTCAAAAAAAGAGACCGTCGCTCGGGGAATCACTCGGTTTAGCTCGGCTGAACTACTGGAAATTCGGGGAAAATCCAATGCCGAGATTCTGAGTCTGCATCCCGGGAGAACTCGTCCCGAGGTGGTTCACCGGGATCATTTGGCCCCTCACTTTTCCAATTCTCGTTGAATACGCTTGCTCGAGGGTCATCTTTAGTTTGAAAAACATATCCCGTGTACGACTATGAAGATGAGGATGAGGATATTTTCGGAGCGCCAGCTACCCCGGTAAGCTCATCGCCCGCGGTTAATTTCAGGGATGAGTTAAACGATGACCAATTTCAGGCGGTCACCGCTCCGGACGGACCCGCCTTAGTCTTGGCAGGAGCAGGTTCGGGCAAGACTAGGACCCTAACCTATCGAGTCGCCTATCTCCTAAGTCAAGGAGTCAGCCCGGAAGCGATCTTACTCCTGACCTTTACCAACAAGGCATCCAAACAAATGCTCGAACGGGTCGAGCAATTGACTGGGATTGGGGCCCACCGTTTTCTTGGTGGAACCTTTCATCACGTCGGCGGTCAAGTGCTTCGTCTCTTTGGTGACTCGATTGGTTTGCCTAGATCTTACACCATTTTAGACGATGGAGATTCCGACTCTTTGTTGAATGAAATCATTCGCGACCTCGACCCGGATTTCTTCAAATCGAAAGAGAACCCCAAGGCTAAACCAATAAAGGGAATAATCAGTTTCTCCAGAAACGTAATGATTGAGGTTGAGCAAGTGGCCAAGGGAAGGTACCCCGGTAACGCAGAACTTCTTGCCAAAATAAATTCATTCGCCCGGCATTACCAAGAAACCAAACTTCAAAGAGGATTGGCCGACTATGACGATTTGCTGGTCTATTGGCTTGAAATTTTGGAAAATAATCAAGAGGCTGCCAGTTACTATCAATCTCGGTTTTCCCACCTGCTTGTGGACGAATATCAGGACGTCAACTCTCTGCAGGCACGGATTGTCGACCGCATTGCAACCAACCACCAGATTATGGCTGTTGGCGATGACGCTCAATGCATCTACACTTGGAGAGGAGCGGACTTGGATCAAATCATGAGCTTTCCCGAAAGGCATCCGGAAACCAAAATCTACAAGATCGAGACGAATTATCGAAGCACGCCTGAAATTCTCAAGCTAGCCAATGAGATTTTGGAAAACAGATCCTCCGATCAAAGCTTTTCCAAAAAACTCAAAGCCTCCCGCCCTCACCACGACTTGCCCACGCTTGTTCCGACCATGGACAATTACCAACAAGCGGACTTCGTGCTTTCGAAAATCCAATCGTTGTATGATTCGGGCGTAAATTACGATGACATCGCTATTCTATATCGAGCTCACTTTCATGCCATGGAACTTCAGGTCGAACTGTCGCGGCGAGGCATTCCTTTCGTCATAACAAGTGGGATGAGATTTTTCGAGCAGGCTCATGTCAAGGACTTGGTTGCCCAGATACGCTTCGTGGCCAACCCCAAGGACTTGACGGCCTTTCTTCGCTTTTCTTGCCTACTGCCTAAAGTCGGTGAAAAAACCGCCGCAAAATTGTTGGCTTTGGCGGAAAAGAAATCGCTGGAGAACGGTAGCTCGCTCGTTGACTCTCTGGATAACGATGAAGTTTTCAAAAAGGTCCCCAAAGATGCCAAGGAGGATTGGGAATCTCTCCTTGAAACCTTGCGTAACGTTGACGTTCTGGCGGCCACTGCCAAACCGGCCCAAGTCGTGGAGGGGGCGATTGAGGGATGGTATCAGGACTACTTGCGAGCGACCTATGAGAATTGGCCGAGACGAGAAGAGGATTTGGAAAGTTTGGTGGATTTTGCATCCAAATACGAAACCCTTGCCGAAATGCTCTCCCAATTGGTTCTTCTCAGTTCCGAATCCGGAGATCGGGTCGTAACCAAAGGAGAAAGATGCCTGCGACTGTCCACAATCCATCAATCCAAGGGATTGGAGTTTCCTCACGTATTCGTCATTGGGTTGGCCGACGGTCTTTTCCCGAACAAACGGGCAATTGACGGGGAGGGTGACTTGGAGGAGGAGAGGCGTCTTTTTTACGTAGCCGCCACGCGGGCCGAACGCTCGCTCCATCTCGTCTTTCCCATGTTATCCAATCAGAAAGGCGTTCCCGTCCGCTTGGTCCAAAGCCGGTTTCTCAAGGAAATTTCAGAATCGCGCTACGACCTGCACAACGCTCATTCGGCCTTTGGGTCTGGCCGACAATCCGGGAACTGGAACTACCGCCAAAACCGGGGAGACCGGGGATTCGGTTCTCGATCGTTCTAGGAACCTTCCGATTCCAAGAAAGCCCGCCACGCCAACAATGCGCAATCGAACCTCTCCGGAAAGGAAAGAATCGACCGATAAACGATTAATTCTCCGGGTAGGTCGGATGCATCTTTTGCTTCCAAAAACGATTTAACTCCAAGAGCCGTCTTTCGGGCTTCTGACATCCTTACGCCCACCAGAGCGCTAACCATGAGCGATGCGCACGCTCGAGCCAATGCCGACCCCTTCACTTCAGCGCTTAACCGCTCAATCGCTCCATCAGCGAGCTTGATTCTTACCGAACAGTGGTTTCCAGTCTTTTGACTTCGATAAGTGCCCTCGCAATCATGATCCTCCAAGGGTTCGCTGCCTTGCGGATGCTCGGCATGAAATTCCAAAATCTCTCGATAGGCGTCTTTGGTCACTCAGAAATGATTTTTCCACATCATCGACTCCACCGGCTTGGGAGTTCTATGGTTGTATTTGGCGGATTTCTTACAGGAGTAATCGACTTCCACTTCACCCTCCACCCTGAAGTAAATCAATTGTCCAATCGGCATCCCGGCATAGACGCGCACAGGTTGAGAAACTGAAATCTCCAGCGTCCAATGGTTGCAAAATCCAACGTCTCCTTTTCCAGCGGTCGCATGGATATCAATACCCAAACGACCGACACTGGATTTGCCTTCGAGAAAAGGGACGAACTGACGAGTTTCGGTATACTCGACAGTCGAACCCAAATAAGTTTTACCCGGGTTCAATACAATACCGTCACTTGCGATTTCAAAATGCTCCACCTGATTGTGCGATTTTGCATCTATCACCTCATCAACGTAACAGGCCAAGTGCTTGGACAAATGAACGTCATAGCTGTTGGTGCCCAAGCAGGATCGATCATAAGGTTCTATGACAACGTCGCCCTCTGAAATGGCTTGAAGGATGGAGCGGTCCGATAAAATCATGTCTTGTGCGGTTCCAAAAGTTTAGTCGAAGGAAAAAAGAATCAATTTTCGTTAAAGATAATTGGGAGATTCCCGCAGGGCAACCCCATTGAAGGCAAGCTATCCCATTTGCAGAAAACCGGGCATGAAAAAACCTCCCGGACACGCAGGCCCGGGAGGTTTTGAAAGCTTAGGCAAACGGACGATAGACTCCGGGAGCGGGAACTGGGTATTCGCCATTTTCTCCGGGAACGACCGGTGGAGTCGAACTGAAGGTATAATCGTCAATGCCCGGGGCATAATCCCTGCCCTTTTCCATCAATTCGGCCGCATTGATCTCTTTGCCGGAATAACAGGCTTCCCTTCCTAAGATCGCAGTGAAAGTGCTCATCGCGCCATATTCGGCTTCGTTGTAATATTCGCCCTTGTGCAAGGTTTCGATAAGATCCTTTTGCTCTTGGTAATGACCGCCTCCGGCACCCCGAATGCGGATGGGATCTCCCTCGAACGGCCATATCGCTCGCGCCACGTCACAAGTTCCCTTGGAACCGTGAACGGATTCCGACACGTTGGACCAACCGCCCTTCAAATGACGACCTTGGCTGTACATCTTGGTGCCATCCTCAAAGGTGTACTCGACAAAGGTATGATCAAAGATTTGCGATAAGGTACGGTCACCACCCATGCGCATTTCACTGCCGCCCATACCATTCGCCTTTACGGGATACATACCCTTGATCCAGCATCCGACGTCAAGGTTGTGAATATGCTGTTCGCAGATTTGGTCACCGGATGCCCACGTGAAGTGATACCAGTTGTTCACCTGATATTCCATTTCAGACATTCCTTCCTGACGAGCCCGATGCCATATTGAGTTTCCGTTCCAATAGACACGCAAAAGATTTATGTCTCCGATAACGCCGTCCTGAAGTTGCTTGACGTTGTCTCTGTAACGTTCTTCGTGTCGACGCTGCAACCCGATACCCACTGCAAGTCCTTTTTCCTTGGCTTTCTTGGCCGAGGCCAATACCCGCCGTACGCCCTCCACGTCACTGGCAACCGGTTTTTCCATAAAAACCTTCTTACCTT
>MDTA01013119.1_pt1 | contig 25455 bp, 24 predicted proteins | sample 811151 | NCBI WGS metagenome assembly MDTA01 (sample SAMN05326648, study PRJNA326480) | marine metagenome | isolation source: seawater | place: Indian Ocean: South | collected 2010 | reverse complement strand
GAAGTTTTATCAAAATTTTTAAAGACAAATTCAAAAATAATTGAAGTTCCTATTGCATATGAAGGAAGGCTGTATAGTGAAGGAAAAAAAATTAAATTCCTTGATGGAATATCTATTCTTTCAAAGATAATTTACTACTCAAAACTTAATATTTTCAATTTTAGATAATTGAATTCCGGTTGAAACAAAAATCAAATTGTAGCAAACCACAATATATCTATAAGAAGAAGCCACTTCGATGTCTTGCCAGTAAGAAATATACAAAAGAACTATAAGTAAAAAGTTAAAAATTACAAAGAAAAGAATTAATAGTTCAGTGTTGATTTCGATTTTATGTTTTATTGCATCATAAATATTTACAAAAACAAAAACACAAATTAAATATGTTAATGGCTTGTCAACGTATAATTCTTTAAAAATTTCACCTATATTACTTATATTTAAATTTCTTAAAAGAAGAATATCTAATATAAGATTTTTAAAATTAATTTCATTTGTGTAGGCCAATTGCTGGATGTTTGATAAGAAAATTTTCTGATATAAAATATAAGAAATAAATATTATTGGTCCAAACAAAAAAGCCCTATTCTTTTTAATAAATATTAAATTAATAAAGATCAAAAACAAACATATTATTGATGCAAAGTTTTTGGTGAGTGCAAGGCATCCAAAAAACAAGAAAAATACTTTTGACAAATTATTGTTTTCATAAATATATTTTTTATAGTTTAATAAAAAAACACAAACTAGAAACCCTACAACTCCCTCAATCATCAATGAGTTAATCAATAAGTATCCCAACCATTGATTATTGAGTAAAAATACTATAAATAAAGCCGATAAAATAATTTTGTTTTTTGTCGTAATGTTTAAATCTGTAATGATCGTTATTCCAAAAAATAAAAAAATATTTGAGAGTGACTGAATGAAAACAAAATTTTGAGAATGAAAACCTATTTCAAGTAATAGGCTTTGTATAAAACTAGGAACTAGTCCTTGGCCTTCTATTAAGTTATTTTTAATTCCATAAAAATAATTATTTTCATATATCATTTCAGCAATTACATACCATTGGTAGGTTACATCTAGATTTAATTCCTGATAGCTTGAGGTGTCGGAAAGTTTTGAAAAATAATAAAAGTTATAATATCTCCAAAAAAGAAAAATTAGAAATATTTTAAAAGAAGAGTAGATATCTTTTTTAATAAATATTAATAACCAAGCAATACTTACAGTAAGAACCATAACATCAAAATCAAATAGTTTAGTAACTGGTAATAGTAAAGAATCAAATACGAAATAACTCAGTAAAAAATACGTAATTGATAGCGAGTAAGAGTTTAACTGAAATGTATCACTTAATGTTTTAGCAAGAAGATAAAAAAACAAACCTCCTAATAAGGCTGAAAAGATAGGAATAAAGTTTGTTGTATTGAAAAGATACAGGTATCTTTTTTCTTGGAATACATTTAGTATAAAATTTAAAAATAAAGGTAGTGTAAATAATAAAATTATATTTTTTTTTATTAAAATTTTTAACATCAATTTTTCTTTTTTCTAAATTTTTATTGGCAAATAAATATTAAGTTAATTTTAATCTTAATTTGTTAACTAATAACTAGAATAAAAAACGATGAACTTTTTACTGTATTTAAAAACATATTTTCTGAGCTTTTACACAACTTTGATTAGTCCAGTAAATATCCACAATAAATTAAAGTTTATGCAAATTAATGAGATATGGTTTGCTATCAAACAAGATAATGTAACTGGTGATTATCTAGAATTTGGTGTTTTTAAGGGTAAATCATTATTTCATAGTATTAGGTGCGCAAAAAAATATGACTTAGACAGGGTCACTTTTTATGGTTTAGATTCTTTTGAAGGGTTTCCTGAAGAAAATCATCTTTTTTATACAAGTGAAAATTTTAAAACATCGTATGAAAAAGTTAAAAAAATATTTAATAAAAAGAGTAATGTACATTTGATAAAAGGATTTTTTAATGACTCTTTAAATCTTAAAAAAATTAAAAATATAAAAAACATAGCTTTTGCATTTATTGACTGTGATATATATGAGTCTGCAAAACCAATATTTGATTATTTAGAAAATAAGATACCTTTAGGGGGATTTATTATGATTGATGATTATTCCTCGGTTGATAAGAATGGAAACTCTATATATAAGGCATTTGAAGAAAACATCTTACTGAAAGAAAAATTTATAATTTTTGCATATTATTCCAATGGTATAGTTTTTAGAAAAGTCTCTACATAATTAAAAGTCATTATTTTCAACATGTTTGCATATAAAAGTAAATTTATTTTTAAAAACTTTAAAGAATATATAAAATTCAAAAAAAACCATAAAACATTAAGCACTGACATTACAAAAAATTATGAATATTTTTTATTCTATTTTTATAAATTTTCAAATCGATTTGTACAAAAACATAGATTATATTTTTCAAAATCTAAGAGGGGGTTTGGGGAAGATGCATTTTCTTCTATGTGGGAATATTTATTTAGAACATATAGGCCTAAAAATATTTTGGAAATTGGTGTGTACAGAGGACAAACTTTATCTCTATTTCAAATCTTATCAAATCTATACCTCATTGATTCAAAAATATATGGAATAACACCTTTAGATTTTTCTGGAGATAGTGTTTCCGAGTATATTGATATTGATTATTTAGAAGACATAAAAAAGAATTTTAATTTTTTTAAATTAAATGATCCAAATATATTGAAAGAATATTCTACATCAAAGAAATCAGTTGATTTTATAAATTCAATCAATTGGGATCTTATTTATATAGATGGAAGTCATGACTACAAAGTGGTAATAAAAGATTTTGAAAATAGTTTTAAAAATTTAAACAATAATGGATTATTAATAATTGATGATTCGAGTTTATATCTAAATTATGATTCGGAATTTATTAAAAAAAAATATGGTATAAATACTTTCATTGGCCATCCAGGTCCATCTAAGGTCGTTCTCAATATCAAAAATCAGAACACATTAAAACATTTATTTGGTGTGGGGCACAACAATGTTTTTCAAAAAGTAAATGATTATAATTAATTTTTGCATATTAAACATTTTTAGTTAGTACTATTTTATATGAACAAATTATGTTAAATTTTCGAAAAGTATTTACAGAAATAGTTTATATATCACGACTTACAGGCGTTACAAAGAAAAAAATTAGAATAATTGCATCTGTACTGCTATCAAACCTGACTGTATTATCTGATATTCTTATAATTCTTTATTTTGCAAATATATTATCAAACGAAAAAGCAGAGTATGAATTAATTAATATTATTTTAGAAAATATTGCACTATTACCATTAATAGTTTTGCTTAGATTCATTTTTATATATATTGAACAAGCAAATATGAATTCATTAAAACTACAGGTTGAGAAAAATTTAAAGCTCTATCTTATTGAGGAAGTTTATAAAAAAGGAAATTATTCTATTGCAGATGCAACATATTATATTGGTACATTAAGTGGCCATATTGGTTACTTTTATCAAGGGTTAACAAGTTTATTAAACAGTTCTATTCAAGTATTGGTTTACTCTTCATTTTTAATTTATTCTGATTTAAACACTATATCTATCTTTGTATTAGGACTAATAGTTCTTTTTATTCCTACAAGATATCTTTTAAAACTTGGAAGAAAATACATGCACGAGGCATATATAAATGGTAGACAAGCAACAAGGGAGATTGAGAGAGTTGTTCAAAATATTTTTTTAATAAAAATATTAGACACAATTAAATTTGAAATGGATAATTTTGATAAAACAACAGAAAATGTTAAAAACGCTAATTATAAAAATCAGATTTATGGAACTTTAAATTCATTAACACCCAATTTTTTAACAGTTTTTACTGTTTCTGTAATGATTGTTTTTTTTGATGTTTTAAAAACTCTTACTTTAGAATTTTTAGGGGTTACTTTAAGACTTGTTCAGACAATTGGAGTATTTAATAAATCTTTGAATATGATAATCAACTCACATGTTCATTTAGATTCATTTATGAATTTAGAAAATAATAAGCTTGTTATAAAAAAAGAGTACTTCAAAATAGATTCAGATAGTAAATTTGCAGTAGATATTAAAGATTTAAATTTTAGATATTTTAATTCAGAAGATTATATTTTTGAAAATTTAAATCTAACTTTAGAAAAAAACAAACACACCGTCATTACTGGACCCAATGGTTCAGGAAAGAGTACATTATTAGGGTTGATATCTAAAGTCTTCTATCCTGAATCTGGAACCATTTCAACTTATACAGATAAAGTAGGCTATGTTGGTGTAACACCTCTTATTTTAAACGGTACTTTGAGAGATAATTTCTTATATGGAAACAAGTTAGCCAAAACAGATCAAGAGTTAATAAATATGATGAACCAGTTTGAGCTTTTTAGCAATACAGAAGTTAACCTTGATTATGTAGTGAATAATAAAACTCTATCATCAGGCCAAATGCAAAAAGTATCATTTATTAGATCCTTACTTGCTGATGTTGAATTATTACTCTTAGATGAATCAACATCTAATCTTGACATTTCTTCAAGACAATTAATTTTTAATATACTTCAAAGCAAAAATATAACAATAATTAACTCCACACACAATCATGAAGACTTTTCATACGACAATCATTTAAAAATTGTTTTAAAAGAAGACAGTAGGGAAATTTTAAGTAATTAAATTTTTGTAGATATTTATTTCAGCATTTACGATATTTTTAATCAAATATTCTTTTTTGATTAATTCGTACCCATTCTCGATGATCTCTTTAGCCTTTTCAGGTTTATTTATTAAGTTTTCTAAAGTATTTAAAATATTTTCTGTATGCTCTATAAAATATCCATTTTTTTCATGTTCAATTATCTCTTCTGAATTTTTATTTTTTGTTGTAAAAACTAGACAACCCATAGCCATGGCTTCAATTAATGCTTTTGGGTTACCTTCATATTTTGATGTTGAAAAGAAAAATTTATAATTTTTATAAATTGACATTACCTCTTCGTTATTAATACTTCCAAGCAGATTTAAATTACAATTTTTCTCAACTGAAAATTTTTTTAATGAAGCTTTATCCGGACCATCGCCTATGATATCGAGTTGAAATTTACTATTATTAAATATTTGTATCATCGATCTAAAATTTTTTTGACGATCTAAACGTCCTACAGACAAAATTTTCAAACTCTCTCTTTTTTCATATTCCTTAAAGTCAATTTTTACAACATAATTTCTTAACAAACTTAATTTTTTAGAATCTTTACAAATATTTGAAATGTTTTCCTTATCAGTTAAAGATGTTACTGTGAATATTTCTGCAAAGAAGTAAGACAATTTAGTTAAAAGTAAATAAAAATACCTCACAAACAATGATTTATTCTGCAATGTTTTAAACTCATAAATGTTGTAGCCCGTTCTTATATATAGAGGTATGTCGAGCAAAAATTTGAGTATTATTCCAACCCAACTCCCGCTTAATTGATTGGTTTTAATGATGTCATGATTTTTAAGATCTTTTCTAATTAAGAATGGCAAAAATAAACTTTTTAAGTAGTTTAAAGATTTATACTTACTTTTTTTTAGATATGTGTATGCAGGGAGTACTTTAATATTTGGATGATCAATAACTAAAAAATCGGAGTCATCTCCAAACGTAATAAATGTATATGAGATATCTTCTAACTTAGAAATTTCTCTATAAAGAGCCAACTCTCTATTCAACAACCCAGTATTCAACCACTCTTTTAAAGAAACACCAAAAGTAAAAATGAGAATTACATTCATCGAGTTAATATTAACTTAATATACTGTTTTAAGAATATGAAAAAAATTTTAGTACTTCATAATAATTATCAAATAAGAGGTGGGGAAGATATTGCTGTAAAAAATGAGATTCAACTTTTAAGAGAAAAATTTGAAGTTGAAGAAATTTATTTTAATAATTTTATTGAAAATTATTTTACCCAATTTTTCTATTTTTTAATTAATAAAAATTACAAGAGTATCAAGATAGTAAAAAATAAATTAGAAACATTTAATCCTGATATTGTATATATACATAACACTTGGTTTAAAATTTCAACTGGTATTTTTAAAATGCTTTCAAAAAAAGATGTAAAAGTTTTTATTAAATTACATAATTTTAGATACAAGTGTACAAATACTTACCTTAGAAAAAAACATTTTGAAAAAAAATTTTGTCAGTCATGTGGATTAAATTCATATGAAGCAAAGTTTTTTAACAAGTATTTTAAAGATTCTTACATAAAGTCCATACTGGCTATAAGATTTGGTAAAAAACTAAATAAAGTTATTGCTAATAAAAATTTCAACATACTAGTTTTAACTAATTTTCACAAAAATTATTTAATTGAAAATAAAATTTCAAGCAATGTTACTGTTTTCCCAAATTTTTTGAATGAAAAAGATTCCTATAATGAAAAAAAAGAAGACTATATAGTTTATGCAGGAAGAATTTCTGATGAAAAAGGATTTTTAGAGTTAATAGAAAATTTTTTGATAGTTAACTTTCAAAATATAAAATTAAAAATTATTGGAGAAGGACCTCGATTAAAAGATTTAAAAAATCAATTTAAAAATGACAAGGTTGTTTTTCTGGGCCCTCTTTCTAATGAAGAGACCAAACAACAAATAAAATCATCAAGAGGTGTTGTAACTGCTACAAAACTATATGAAGGTCAGCCAACTTTGCTTTGCGAAGCCTCAATGTTGGGAGTTTGTTCTGTTTTTCCAAATACTGGTGGTATATCTGAATTTTTTCCGAAAGATTATACACTTTCATTTAAACAATACGATTATAAGGATTTACAGAAAAAATTAAAACTACTCGTTGATACGTCTGAATCTCAAGAGATAGGAGTTGAAAATAATAAATACATTTCAGAATTTCTTAATAGCAAAAAATTAATAAGTATATTTGAAAAGTTGGTTAATGAGTAATAAGAATTTAATCTCAGTGATAATGAGTGCTTATAATAATGAGAACACTATTAAACAGTCATTAGATAGCATATTGAATCAGACTTATAAAAATATTGAAATACTAGTTATAGATGATTTTTCTACAGATACTACTTTTGAAATATTAAAAGATTATTCATTAAAATTTAAAAATTTGAAAATTTTTCAAAATAATGAAAATATTGGACTTACTCGATCTCTTAATAAATTAATAAACCTTTCCTCAGGTTTTTATATTGCTAGGCAGGACGCTGATGATATTAGTAAAAACAATAGATTGGAGTATCAGCATAAATATATTACAAAAAATAAATTAGACTTTTGTACCTCAAGAGCTATAAACATCCAGACTGGAAATAGTATGAGACTAATTACTTATTATGTTCCAAAAAAAATACTTGTAAATTACAAAAACCCTTTTATTCATGGAACATTGCTTATTAAAAAAAATGTCTTAAAAGAGATCGGAGGCTACGATGAAGATTTTTATTACTCTCAAGACTATAAATTATTTGATACTTTGTTAACTAAAAGGTATAAATACAAAAATATTTTTAAACCTCTTTACTATTTAAATACCATAAATAATATTTCTACAAATAAGAAAGAAATCCAAAGTTATTATGCTTACTGTGTAAAAAATAAATTAATACCTGATGGAAGAAAATAAGCAAATAATTTATCTAAATAAAGCAGGAGAGTCCTGGATTACTGACAGATTTCGTCAAGAGTGGTATGAACATAATAAAAATACCACTAGATATCTAAAAAGATCAAATATTATTTGGATCATTTCACCGTGGACTTGGAATAAATTAAATAAAAAAAAATTAAAATTGACAAAAACTGTTTGCACAATTCACCATATTGATGAGACTAAGCTTGATGTTAACTACATAAAAGATTTTGAAAATAGAGATCAATTTGTAGACATCTATCATGTTCCATCTTCAAAAACAAAAAAACAACTTATAAAAATTACCAGTAAACCCATAGTTCAAATTCCTTTTTGGGTTGACTCCAAAAAATTCTATGAAATAAAAGAGAAAAATATATTAAGGTCAAAATATGGATTTAAAGAAAATGACTATATAGTGGGCTCTTTTCAAAGAGATACTGAAGGGCATGATTTAAAATCACCAAAACTTTCAAAAGGACCGGATTTGTTTATCAATAACCTAATAAAATTAAAAAAAAGTAAAAACAATTTAAAAGTTTTAATTTCTGGTTACAGAAGACAATATGTAATAGAAGCCTTGAAAAATCTGAAGATAGAGTATACATACTTTGAAAAGCCAAATATTAAAGTTTTAAACGAACTGTATAACTGTTTAGATCTATATATTGTTGCCTCTCGTGTTGAGGGTGGACCAATGGCTGTACTAGAATGTGCCACAACAAAAACGCCTATTATTTCAACTGATGTTGGAATTGCATCCCAAATTCTACACCCTTCTTCAATTTATGATTTAGACCAATTTGAAAATGCTCTTCCCAATATTGATCATGCGTTTAATCAATCTAAAAATTTTGTTATAAGTAATGGAATGAAACCATTTAATAAAATGATGAACAGTTTAAATGAAAGTTAGTATTGGAACAAACGTTAAGGACGGCCCCTGGGGCGGTGGAAATCTATTCGCAATAAATTTAACAAATCATCTAATTAAAAATAATCATGAAGTTGTTTATGACTTGAATCACGATGATATTGATATAATTTTACTGACAGAACCTAGAAAAACATCTGAATCATCTGCTTTTACACATATTGATGTTAATAACTACTTAAATTATGAAAATGAAAAAGCAATTGTGATACATAGAATTAATGAATGTGATGAAAGAAAAAATACAGATTATGTAAACAAATATTTAATAGGGGTAAACAAATCAGCTGATTATACAGTATTTGTTAGTACATGGTTGATGGATTTATTTCATAAACAAGGTTTGAAACAAACAAATAAAAAAGTTATTTTAGCCGGGGCAAATAAAGAAATTTTTAATGCAGATGATTTTACTCCCTGGGATAGAAAAGAAAAGTTAAAGATCGTTACACATCATTGGGGTGCAAATTGGAATAAAGGGTTTGATATATATTCAAAAATTGATAATTTGATTGGAAAAACTGAGTGGAAAAACAAGATTGACTTTACTTATATTGGAAACTTACCTAATAATTTTAATTTTGTGAATTCCAATCACATACCTCCACTGTCCGGACAAGATTTGGCAAATGAGATTAAAAAAAACCACCTCTATGTTACTGGGTCTTTAAATGAACCATCTGGAAACCATCACATAGAAGCCGCTCAGTGTTCCTTACCTATTATGTATATAGACTCTGGGGGTATTCCAGAGTATTGCGAAAATTTTGGAATAAAATTTACTGAAGAAAATTTTATTGAAAAACTTAATGAAATTTATGAAAACTATAACTTTTTTTACAAAAAAATGAGTAATTACCCATTTAGTGCTGAAAGAATGTGTTCAGACTACCTAAATCTTTTTATAGAATTATTAGAAAATAAAAATCATTATTTAAGTACAAAAAAAATAAGATCCTTAGAATTCTCGAATTTTTATATTTATAAATTGAATAAACTTTTCAAAAAATATTTTAAAATAGTTAGACTTTAAAGAATGAAAAAAATTCTTTCTATAGGATGTTTATTAATAATGTTTTTTCTTGTTGTCTTTACAAGATCATTTGCTGGTATTTACTTTCTAGATATCAGGCTTGGTGAATATTTTGTAGCTCTAGGTATGCTACTTGCATTTTCTATATTCTTAATTCCAAATAGATATATAGAGACTCCTTTGATTATTCATAATATATTTAGGATAATTATTTTTGCTTTCTTAATTACACTTGTTGTGACTGATGCAAATTTCTTGTCAAGATATACATACAAAACTAGCTCCTATATTTGGACACTGTCATATTTATTTATTGGTTACTACTTTTTAAAAGACACTATTGATAAAAGAATATTTTATGCTTTCTTTTTAGGGTATTTAATTTTATACATATTTGGTACAGGAAATTATCCAGATGTTTTAATTAATTGGTTCAAAGATTTTGGCGATAAGTTTACATTTGTTAAGGCATCAGATATGGTGCTGGCTACAATAATTTTGAATATCTTAGCTATAAATACTCTTGAAAAAAGACAAAGCTATTTATTTTTTATATTTTCAGTCGGCATCTTTATTCCATTAATAACTCAAATGAGCAGAGGAGCGCTTATAGCTTTATTTATTTTTTCAACTTTTTATTTAGTTTTTAATTTTAAATTTATTTTTTTTAATTTTAGAAACTTATTGGCACTATTTATTTTAGGCCCCATAGTTTTCTTCGCCTCAACCTTTAGGGTTACCCAGTTTGATTTTTCATCTTTACCAAAAGAAAATTTAGAAACAGTCGGACTAGTTAGTGTAGTTGACGAAGAGCTAGACAAAATTACAAGAATACATGATAACACTCAAATTGATACATTTATGTCACTATATTTTGAACAAAGATATGTTCCAAATGTAATCTACAACACAAATCCAAATGTACTAGTGGACACAGGATGGCACAATAAATTAATCTCTACAGATGGAACCTTTAACTGGAGGCTTAGTATGTGGCAAGATTTATATTATTATCAAGCAGCTGAAAATAAAGTTTTGTTTGGATATGGATACAATGAAGTTTTACCTGTTTTCAATTTAGATTATGACTCACAAAATATGTTTAGAGTTGGACATGACAAATCAAATGAACATGTTCATAATTATCTAGTTAATATATTTGGTAGAGGCGGTTTGTTACAGTTAACACTTTTTATTCTTATACACTTAACAATGTATCTAATATATTATCGAAAATATAAAAACCATTTTATATTAATGCTCATTATTCCTCCACTCTTCAATTCAATGACAGATATAGCGATGGAGGGTGTGCAGTTTCCAATTAATTTTTATTTAATTTATGGATATTTATTGTCATACGGTATTAATTTGAAAGAAGGGAAACCATCATTATGAAAAAAGCATTAATTACTGGAATTACAGGACAAGATGGTTATTATCTCTCGAAATTATTACTTGAAAAAGGGTATGAAGTTCATGGGACAATAAGAAGAGCTTCTTTAATCAATACATACAGAATTGATGAACTCATAGCAAAATATAGAGAAGGAGAATTAGTCCTTCATTATTCTGATTTACTAGATTCAGCATCATTAGGCTCACTTATTAATCAGATTCAACCAGACGAAGTTTATAATTTAGCAGCACAATCACATGTTTCTGTTTCTTTTAAAAACCCTGTTTATACAACTCAAGTAGGAACTCTTGGATCTGTATCAATATTAGAATCAATTAGAAGTTCAAACAAAGCTATTAAATTTTACCAAGCTTCTTCTTCTGAAATGTACGGAGGAGCTGCAAAAGTTAAATTAAATGAAGATTCTGCATTTGACCCAAAAAGCCCATATGCAGCCTCAAAAGTATTCGCACATGACATAACAAAAATTTATCGAGAATCTTATGATATGTTTTGTGTTAACGGTATTTTATTTAATCACGAATCTCCAATGAGAGGTGAAACCTTCGTTACTAGGAAAATATCTAGAGCAGTTGGCAGAATCAAGATGGGCATTCAGAGCAAAGTGACACTAGGAAACCTTGATGCATCTAGAGATTGGGGATTTGCTGGAGATTATGTTGAAGGTATGTGGATGATGTTACAAAATGATTTTGCTTCAGATTGGGTTTTGGCAACTGGCGAATCAATTACTGTCAAGACTTTTGCTCAAAAAGCATTTAATTTTGTTGGTTTAAATTTCGAAGATTATGTTGAAAGCTCTGAGAAATATTTTAGACCAAATGAGGTTGATTATCTACTAGGAGATTATTCGAAAGCAAAAAATGAACTTGGGTGGAAACCTAAAACAACTATAGACAACTTAATTGAAATGATGGTAGAGGAAGATTTAAAATTAGCAAAAAGAGAAAAAGTTTTAATGGATGAAAATTTAATGCAACCTACGTGGGAGCATCCTTTAGGAAACTAAATTTTTTAGATACCAATCATAAGAATTCTTTATACCTTCTTCGATCTCAATTTCAGGTTTCCATCCATACGATAAAATTTTTGAGGAATCCAAAAGCTTCCGGGGATTTCCATCGGGCATTTGTTTGTCAAAAGTAAGTTCTCCTTGAAAATTAACACTTTTTTTAACCAGTTTTGCCAATTCAAGAATAGAGATTTCTTCCGAACTTCCAATATTCAAAATGGGATCAGTTATATTTTTATTAATAATTAGTTCTATAGCCTTCGATAAATCATCAACATAAAGAAACTCTCTTAATGGATTTCCAGAGCCCCAAATTTCAAAACTTTTATTTTTTAACATTTTTGCTTTATGCATCCTATAAATTAAACCTGGAATAACATGGCTTTCAGTTTCTGAAAAATTATCACATGGTCCATATAAGTTAGTTGGCATTAAATTAATTATCGTATGTCCAAATTGCTTTCTCATTGCGTCTCCAATTTCTATCGCACTTAGTTTTGCCATTGCATATGGAGAGTTGGTTGGCTCTAGTTTCCCAGTCATAATGTATTCTTCTTTTAGTGGATTCTTTGCTTCAAGAGGATATATACAACTGCTTCCTAAATTTATTATTTTAATATTCGCATTATTTCTACAGCTTTCAAGAATATTCATATTAATTTTTAAATTTTCAGTTATAAATTCAAACCTGTTTTCATTATTTGCATGAATTCCACCGACCCTTGCAGCAGCATTAATTATATAATCAGGATTAGTTTCTTCTATAAGCCTTTGCGTAGATTGAAAATCAAATAAGTTATTCTTATCCCTGTTTGATTTTATAATTTCAAAATTTTGATTAGTTGACAATATTCGTACTACTGAACTACCAACCATTCCTTGTGATCCAAATAATAGAATTTTCAAATTGACCTCAATAAAAAAGATAATTTCACCTATATATATTAGTATTTATTTGAGATGGTAACAATAAATCCTCAAATAATAAAAGTTCCTGCCTTTATGACAAAATTTATAGACGTAAATAATTTAACACTAATTAAAAAAATCAATCTAATAACCAAAGGCAAATTAACGGCTATTGTATTTAACAAGTTTAACCAAAAAAATATATGCAGGTATTTAAATGTTTTTTTTAAATTTGAAGGAAAATTAAAATTCGAAAACAATAAATATATAAAGATTACAAATAATCATGAAAATAAAATTTATTACCCAAATTTAAGAATTACAAGAATTCTTTTAAATGAAAAAGAATTCTTAAATCACCTATATGAATCATATCTCTTAGATAAAATTCAATTTAAAGAGGGAGATAAAGTTTTAGATTGTGGTGCAAATGTTGGTGAATTATTTCTTTCGTTTTTTAAAAAAAACATAGGAATAGAATATATTGGTTTTGAGCCTGATCCCAATGCTTATGAATGTTTACAATTAAACACTAATAAAATTTCACATAATATTGCGTTATCAAGTGAAAAAAGCAATGTAGAGTTTTTTCTTGATACTGCAGGAGGAAATTCTTCAATGTCTAAATCTTTTGAAACAAAAAATAAAATTGAAGTAAAAGCTGATATTTTGAAAAATTTTATTCTGCAAAACAAAATTAAACTTTTAAAAATTGACGCAGAAGGAAACGAGCTAGATGTTTTACTTGGTGCAGGAAATAAAATAAAAAATATAGAATATATTTCGGTTGACTGCGGGGCTGAGAAAGGATTTTCACAGGACACCACTTTAATTGAAGTAAACGATTATTTGATAAGTAAAAATTTTAGCCTTGTTCATATAAATGATAAACGTTTAATATGCTTATTTAAAAATAATGAATAAATACCATCTATTATCTGAAAAAGTTGAGAAATTTGTTTTTTCTTTAATTAATGAAGAATATGGATTTAAACCTGCAATTGATGGAACCACTTCAAAGGGGGAATTGTTAAATATGGGATATGCGTGCTATGCTTTAAAAATTTTATACACAATCGATTCTGATTATTTAAAAGACACAAATTTTAAAACAACGATTAGAAAAAACTTAGAAAATAACAAACAAGAATATAAAGATCTTCCAAGGGGTTCTTATGTAGATCCATATTATTACAAAATTTATAAATCTATGTTTTTGAAACTTTGGATAAAAAATATTCTTAAATTTTTATTAGGGAAAATCAAAATTTATGAAATTAACCCGGCCTTTAAATTTAGAGAATATATAAGAGCAGAAACAAAGCAAACAATAGCAACAATGTCACAAATTTTCCCAGATTTTAAATCCTCATATGTTGATTTTCCAATGGACAAAAATGCTTTAGATACATTCTTTAAGAAGCTTGATTGGAATTATCCATGGAATGCTGGAGCACAAATATCAGGAATATGTGTGTTTTTAAGCTCTACAGATCAAGATTCAAACTTAATTCACTATGTTGATGAATACTTAAAAAGCAAACTTTTAACAGACGGATCATATGGCACTAATAACGTATTAAACTCTTCAGAAAAAATTAATGGTGCCATGAAAGTGATTACTGGTCTTGATTGGTTAAATTTACCTATACACGAACCAGACAAATTAATAGACCTTTGTTTAAGCCATGATCCAATGAGTGAAGGGTGTGATTTAGTTGATATTATATATGTACTATACAAATGTAAACTCCAAACAGATTATAAAAGTGAAGAAATAAAAAATTACTACCGAGAGTTACTAAGTGTTATAGAAAAACATTATCACGATGAAACTGGAGGATTTTCATATTTTATTAACAAAAGTCAAACACATTATTATGGAATAAAAATAACTGAGGGATTAAATGAACCTGACCTACATGGAACAATATTATTGGTGTGGGGACTCTCGATGATATTTTCAACTTTGGAAGAATTTAATATTAATTGGAAGGTAATAAAGCCATAAAATTTTTATTTTTTTGAATTAAAATTAAAATAAAAAAACTAAAAAGTAGCAGTAAATTAATTTTTGGAATTTTAGAAAAGTCAATTAATCCACTTGTTTTTTGTTTTTCAAAACAACTATTGTCAGTTATTTTATTTGAACTAATTTCAGAGAACATCCTATGAATTATAAAACCTGAAGTATCCAATTTGTTTGTTCCCTCTATAGTAATAATTTCATCAACTCTAGAATTTTGAAATTTACAAAATTCATCATATTTAGATAAACACTCACTTTTGTTGTTTAAATCAAAAATTAAATATTTATTAGTCTCACACATAACACTTCTAACATTTCTATCGTTTAAATCCGCAATGTACTCACTACTATCTTGTTTTGGAAATCCATAAATAAAAATCATGGTAAAAACATATAAGACTATCAAACTAATTTGTATAAATACAGACCTTTGTTTTAATGAAATTAATAAGAAAGTAAATGCCAAGATTAGAAATGGAGAATAGTAAAAAGTCTTGAAAGTATCGGCAACAAAAGGATCAAAGTTATTTGTTGGAAATCCCAACGCATTTATAAGCAAGATGAGCATTCCTATAAATGGAGATAGGATATAAAGTCTGTATTTTTTTTGTTTAACTGAAAAAAATAAAATAAAAATATAAAAAAGAATTGTAAGACAAACTCCAATAATTAATCTTAAGTTTTTAAGTGATTCTTTGAATGGTCCATTGTATTTAATGTTTCGGTTTGTTGTATCTATTTCAAAAAAGTTAACAGAACTGTTCTCAACAATTATCTCTTTTCTATGTTGATTAAAAAAGCTAACGTCTTTATCCCAAAAAAAGTTAAAGTGATCAGAAAACGTATCAAGAACTGTAATTCCTAGCAATGTCCCTACATCAAATTCGAAATTATTAAAGCTTTGCCTTGGCCCAAGTTCATTTTTATAAATAATACTTAGATTTGCTGAATTATTATAATTTTCTGTAATTTGGAAATCTAACACACTAAATTTGTTGAGTTGTTCATTTTCATAAGTAACAACTGAAAATATTATAAAAAATAAAAGTATCAGTAAAAATATAGACTTTATATTTAATTTCTTAAAAATACTTATGAAAATAAAAAAGCCAAAAATTAAGAAAATACCTAGCCAACTTCCCTTAGAAGAAGAAATCAACACAGAAGGTATTAAAGCTATAAAAAGAAAGTTTATATTTTTTGTTTTTGAAAATAAGTTTATTAGATACAAAAACCACGGAATTAAAGCAAAAACTAAAATCTCTGGTTTCATTGTTAACCTAAGTGATAACATTGGTGGAAAAATATTTAATAAGTGAAATACCAAAATTATTTTATTTTTACTTATATTAAATTGTTTTAATAGAAAATATAATCCCAATAATCCTATTAATAAGATAAAAAGGTTCGTCAATTGGATTGCAAAACTAATTTCACTTTGAAGAAAAGATGGGCTTATAAACTTTGATCTAAAGTTCAATATAAAAGAAACAAGAAAAAAATAAAGTGGACTTTGTTCTGACCCAGTATTCTCCACTGTTCCAAAGAAAAATTCTAAATATGTTATATATTTTTGATAATCAGCACCGTAAGTAGAATAAAAAAATAAATTTGTAAATGAAAATATATAAAATGTTATTAAGAGAAAAATTAATAGATTTAATTTAAACAATAAATCGGTTTTTATTTTATTTTGAAACATTAAATTTATAAAAAGAAATTAAGAAATAAGAGAGTAACTTCCAGCCATCTCTAAATCTTGAAATTTGAGTAGTCCCGTATTTCCTAGATCTGTAGTGAACTGGGTATTCTAATATTTTTTGTCCGGAATAAGCAGCAGAAAATATTAAATCAAAATCTCCAAAAGGATCTTTTACTAAATTAGAAGCTTGCCATTTATATAAAAAATTTAAATATTCTTTCTTGAAAATTTTTGTACCACATAATGAATCTGTTAATTTTTGCCTAATCACAATTGAAATAATAAATTGAAAAAATATATTACCTATTGTATTTAAAAAACGCATTGAGTTTCTTTCTTTACCATAAATTAATCTTGTGCCATTTACAAAATCAGCGTAACCTTTTTCAATAATTTCAAAAAAATCAACTAAGGTTTCTGGATCTACACTTATATCAGCATCTAAAATACCAATCAATTCACCTTCACAGTGGTCGAGTGCTTCGTAAACCGCACCTGACTTACCTTTAGAAGATTGTTCGTAAACCTTAATATTTTTTTCCGGTATTTTCTTTGCAAGTTCATGAGCTTTTTCTAAAGTTTTATCTTTAGAGTTACCACAGATAATAATAATTTCACTTTTGCTATCGAAATTTGGAATTCTGCTAATTAATTCTTTAAGATTACCTTCTTCATTTTTTGCAGGGACGATAATACTTTTAGACATAACCTGCTTTGAAATATTTTCTAATCTAAACAATGAATAAGTCTTTATTCCAAAATTAAAGAATGAAAACAAAAATTCTAAAATTTTATTTAATATATTTCCTATACCAAAAAGAGAAAATGGAATAATTTGTCTTGTGTTTTTATGAATGAGTTCTAATCCGGTTGATTTAGCTATGTTATTTATTTTTTTTGGGTGAATGTAATTTCGTCTTTTTGTAATATTCTTTAATCTTAGACGCTCAAAAACTTTTATTAAATTATTCCATTTTGGGTTTATTGATGTAATTAGCAATTTACCACTTGGTTCTAAAAACTGGGTAATTTTTTTTAAAAATAAATATATATCATCGGAAAGTTCGAATAAGTCAGTAATTACAACAAGATCATATTTTTTTTGGGATTTGTTAGCAAATATGCTTTCTTCTTTTCCAATGTCGATTTGTATTGTATCTGTAATATCCTTTAATTCTGGAAGGGAAGATATTTTGTTTACAATATGTAAAACTGAATCAGGCTTTGAGTAATACCTATTAATCTCATTTAAATGATTTTTATAAAAGGTTTTTGAGTTTATCTTCATTAAGTTTTTAGTATATTGTATATTTTAAAATTTTTTAAAAATTAATAAATTTTACTAATTAGCATAAATAGTAATGTTAAATTATCTTTTTTGTTTGGATGAAAACTATAATAAGCAACTTTTAACATCTCTGAATTCTTTAAATCAATTTTCGCAATCTAATTTCAATGTTTTCATTATTCATAAAGAACCAAATACTTTTAAAAGTTTGATAAAAGAATATAATATAGAATTTGAAAAAATTAACAATTTACAAATATACAAATACAACAGTAATAAATACTTATTTCCAAATCTTGAAAATAACCATATCTCCGAGGCCACCTATTACAGGTTTTTTATTGAGGATTATATAAAAGAGGATGTGGAAAGTTTAATATATCTAGATTGTGATATCTTGTGTTTGACCAATCCAGATAAAATATTAAATGAAACTATATCTAATTTATTAAATTCTAACTACACGATAGGTGCTTCAGTAGAGTATATGAATACTGAAAACACAAGTGAATTATTTGAAAGATTAAATCTCTCGAGCAATCTTTACTTCAATGCAGGTGTAATGTTAATTAATTACAAATTATGGGTAAAAAATAATATAAAAAATCAACTTTTAAATGCAATGGAAGAAATATATGAAAAAGTTAATTTTTGGGATCAAGATATTTTAAATTATGTTTTTGATGGTAAATTTTTGATAATGTCAAATAAACTAAATCAAACAACACAACTAGTAAGAAATATAGCTAAATACGACCTCAGGTCTACAATTTTTCTTCACTTCGCAGGTAGCAACAAGCCTTGGAGTATTGAAGGAGCCTCAATTAATATCTCCGATCACTTTCACAAAAACTATAACAGCATCTTCAATGAAAGATATTTTTTAATAAATAATTATAGAAAAAGAGGATTAGTAGATTTATTTAAAGTTATATTGTTTCTTGATATATTTAAATTGAAAAATCCTTATGAATTTTTACTTTTAGCAATTAAATCTTTTATAAAATGAAAAATTTTAGAATCTATGTTGTACATTTTGAAGAACTTAAAGAAAGAAAGTTAATTCTTGAAGAGTCTTTAAAAAAATCAGGTATTTCTTATTATTTTGAGACGAAGTTTAATAGAAATAATCTAACAAATTTTGATTTAAGTAAATTTACAGATGATATTCAAGACTCATATAAAGCAAATTTCCTCTCACATATAAAATGTTATGAAATAATTTCTAAATCAAAAGAAGAATTAGGTTTAATTCTTGAAGATGATTCAAGTCCTGGAGATTTTTTTTATGACAACATAAATGATTATTTAAAAAAATTACCCAAAGATTTTGGATTATTTTTTATTAGTGCAGGCAAAAACAACTTTCATATTCCTTGGTATTTGAAAATACCTTTTAAAAAAGTGTATAAAAAAAATAATCGTAAATCATCCTGGGGTGGAAACGGAGCATCAAGAAATGCAGATGCTTATTTTATTTCTAAAAAATATGCAAAATTAATTTATGAAGAATTCACTCAACCAGAATTCATAACAGACACTTCTATAGATTGGTGGATGAATGAAATAATTAGAAAATACGAAATACCTGTCTATTGGGCTGAGCCAGTCTTGATTGAAACAAACCAATTTGAAAGTTCCTTTTAATATGAAACAAAAGAACATAGATTTTTTATTTGTTTATTTTAATGGAAGACAAAAAAGACTAAATGAAGGTAATGACTCACCTAAAGAATTCTTCTATGGCTATCACTACATAAAAGAACAAGGTTTTAAGGTTGATATTCTTGAATTCGGACCAGGTGAAGTAAACAAAGTTTTAGTTTTTATTATGAAGTTTATTCAAAATATAATAATTAAAATTTTTAAGTTTCAGTATGACTTTGCTGGGATTTTGAGAGCTGTTAATTTTAAAAAAATTAAATCCTCGAAAAATTTAATTATTACAAACACAAGAATCGGTCATTCATTACTTCCTTTTATAATTTATTGCAAAATTTTCAAAAAAGAATTGTCTGTTACAGTATTTGCGATGGGCATGTTTAATTCAAGCTCAAATAGAAAAATAATATTAAAAATCCATAAGCTTTTGCATACTTTTCTTATTAAATACATAGACCATCTTTTATTTATTGGTCAAAAAGAGTATTCTCACGCAATTAATGAATTTAATAAATATAAAGATAAAATTCAGTTTCTTCCATTTGGTATTGATTATGATTATTGGAGCACACATGAGACAAAAAGTAAGGATTTCATTTTATTTATTGGCAATGATTCAAACAGAGATTTTGAGTTTTTAGAAGAATTAATTTCAGAAACACCTAATAAAGACTTTGTTGTTGTTTCTGAACAATTTATTTCAAAACATGAAAAATTTAAAAATTTAGAATTAATTAAAGGATCATGGAACAAGAATATTTTAAATGATGATTTTCTAAAAAATTTATACAAAAATGCTAAATTTACCATAATTCCATTAAAAAACTCATTCCAGCCTTCTGGACAAAGTGTTGCTTTACAATCAATGTCGATGAAAACACCTGTCATTATTACAAATACTGATGGATTTTGGGATTCAGAAAATTTTAAGCATAAAGAAAACATTATTTTTGTTGAATCAAATAATATAAAAGATTGGTCAACTGCTATGTATGGTTTAGAAAACGACCATGAATTGTACAAAAAATTACAAGAAAATGCTCAAATAGAGATTCATGAAAGATTGAATTGCAATCAATTTGGAAAAAAGCTTCTTGAAATAATAAGGGAATAAATTGAAACTATCTATAGCAACTACAATGACAGATCCAGAATCTAGAAAAGATCCATGGAGAGAAGCACTTAAGTGTTATGAAGACTTAGCCGATGAAGTAGTTATAACCGGTCAAAATTGGAAATATGATTTTATTTGGAATGAAATAGGTGAGTTTTTTCAAGAAGGATTTGATAAGGCTACAGGCGACTGGGTTATCAGAATGGATTTAGACTATTTTTTTCATGAAAATGACTTTTCAAAAATAAGAAATTTTCTAAAATTAAATTCAAATGAGCCAGTAATTGCTTTTCCACAATATCAAATATTTACACCTAATAGATATCAAGTTAAAACAAAACTTTGTATTGCTTTTAATAAAAAAAAATTTCCAGGAATTAAATTAAATGGAGGTGGTGACTTGTGTCAACCAACACTGAACAAAAAGCAACTTGTTCATTCTGATGCTCCATATTTAAACACTCCAATTTTTCAATATGACTCAATTTTTAGGACTAAAGAAATTATTGCAAATGATAGAGCAAGGTTTGCAAGAGCTTGGAATTCATATTTTGGCAATTATGGTGATAGAGGAGGAGGTACCAAAGAGGAGGCCTACAAAGCTTGGTACGAAATGATACAGAGCAGATTTCAGTATCACGTACTAAAATTAGATATTGAAGATCATCCCAAATATATTAAAAATAGATTAACGGAAGTTAAGCCAGATGAATTTGGATATGATTTATTTGGTTTAAAAGAAAGTTCAAAAAGAAATCTTTATCATTATTTGAAAGCTTATAAACAAAAGTACTTTTAAGTTTCTAAAATCCATTTATTTTTTAACTCAATATAATCAGAAATGCTGTTAACTCGCTGTGTTTCATCAAATGTACTACTCTTTGAATTAATATTTTCAGTAATTGTAGATTTAAACTTATTTACTTTGTTTCCATATGATAGCTGTCCAATGGGGAAAGGATATACTGAATAATTTTCTACAAAATTGTTCTTGCAAAGCTCCCTATGTATAAAATTGTCGCTAGTCGTAGAAATGAATGAAAAGTTATCTAGAAAATGATTTGCAAATGCTTTGTTGATTAAAAAACATGGATTAGCCATATTTTCGACATTTCCTTTAATAAAAGTACTTTTATTTAATACAACCATTTTTAAATAATATTTTTTATTTACTCTTGTATGGGATCCAATTCTTAATAAGAGTGGATATTGTGTTTTTAGCAAAGTATTTTTATTACAGAATTTATCAATATGTTTTATAGATTTTTTTATAAAATTTTTAAATATGAAATCATCTTCAAAAATTAAAACATTTTCTAGATCTTCCTTGACTACAATTTCCATAATTTTCTTCATTGACAAAAAGTTCGCTACTTGTTTTGGTGTAATAAAATTATTTTCATGGTTACATTTTTCTAAACCACACCTGAAACATGGTGGGAAAGCCAATACACCATCATTTATAAATGTATTTTTTACAATTTCGTCTTTGTAAGATACAGCATTAATTATTTCAAAGTTAGTAATTTTATATTTTTCAAATTGATTTAAAACATGCTGCTTTCTTTTTAAATCGTTTTTAAGATTAATAACATAAGATTTATCTACCTTATTGAAAAATTCATGCATATTTTTATATTCTAATCCACTAAATAGGGAAATATTAAGTATGAATTTTGTAACTGTGCTTAAATTAAGTAAAAGCAGTGAAAGCAGTTAATATGAGTCATTTTTGGGAAAAAGAAATACCTAAAGGTTATTATGATAAGGCTATATCTTTCGATAAAAAATCTAAATATGATACACAATCTAATTGGCACAAAACTACTTTCGAATCAATTAGTAATAAAACAAAAAACAGCAAAATACTTCTAGATTTTGCATGTGGTTCAGGAACATTTTTGGGGCATTATATAAAAAAAGAAACTTCAATTGGGGTAGATATATCTGAAACTCAAATTTTATATGCAAAAGAAAAGTATAAGGATAGTGGTAGTTTTTTCACATTACACGAGTTTAAATTTGAGGATTATAAAAATTATTTCGATACGATCACCTGTATAGGTCTTTTTGAATTCATTTCCAAAGAAGAAGCAGATTACTACTTAGATAGGTTTAAATACTGTTTAAAAGATAATGGAAAAATTATTATTTCGACTCCTAATTTTAAATTAGTAATGAGAACTATTGAATTTATACTAAGTCGTTTTGGAAATATTGATTATTCAAACCAATATAAAACTAAATACAACAAAAAGACATTTACAAAAATTTTGACAAGACATAATTTTAAAAAACTAGAAATTAAAAAAATTATTTCATTATTTATATTTCTATCATCTTTCAGTGGCAATGTAGCTTTAAAATTAAATAAAAAATATAGTGACATATTTAGAGAGAATTCTGGTTTGTTGTTGATAGCTGAGATTCACCAATGAGCAGGGAACTATCAATAATCTTACCGACTTTAAATGAAGGCAAAAATCTTGAGAAACTAATACCCGAAATAAATGAAATGTTTAACAACGAAAATATAAATAAAAATGAAATTTTAGTAATGGACGATGGTTCTACAGATGGTACAGAACAAAAGTGCCGATCATTAAACAATCAATATGGAAATATACAGTTTATAAAAAGAATTAGTGAACCATCTTTACCAATGGCAATATATGAAGGCATAGAATCAGCAAAGTTTCAAAATGTTGCTTGGCTGGATGCAGATGGATCTATGCCGGCAGAATCATTAGAAACTTTAGTGAAGGATTTTTTTATAAATACAGACAACGTGGTGATTGGCTCTCGCTTTGTAAAAGGAGGTGGGTACAAGGGAGTAAAAAATTTAAATTCTTCATTGCTTGAAGCAGTAAAAAATGTAAAAAATTCTAATGATTCAGTTTTTGGGATGATATTTTCAATGTACTTCAATAAATTTTTAGTATTCTTGTTTAGTTCTGATATTAAGGATTTAACTAGCGGATTTATAGTTGGTAAAAAAACAATATTTCAAAAGAAGGTATTTGAAAGATCAGATTATGGAGAATATTTTGTATATCTTGTAGCTGATCTGATCAAGAGCAATGTCACTATAAAAGAAATTGGATATATTTGTGAAACTAGAATTTATGGTGAATCAAAAACCGCATCTAGTATTTTCCAATTATTCAATAGGGGAATGCCTTATATAAAAGCTGCTTATAATTGCAGAAAGGAACTTTAACATGAACATTTATGATCAGGAAAAAAACTTACTGGCTATATTGATTGATACGAGAAAAAACAATGACACAAAAAATTTTTATACAAGTAATGATCTTGACATACAGGTTGCATCTTTTAATTTAAACTCTCAAGATGTCATTGAGAGGCATTTTCACTATTCTCAAAATAGAAAAATAACAACTACATCTGAGGTCATTTATTTACAAACTGGAAAAATAGAAGTTGAAATTTATGATACAAATAAACAGTTTGTTCAAAATCTATTGGTTGAGGAGGAAATGATAATAATATTATTACAAGGAGCTCATGCAATAAATATTCTTGAAGATTCTAAATTTATCGAAGTAAAGCAAGGACCTTATGATCCTGAAAATGATAAAGAACGTTTTTAATGATTAGAGTTTTTGAACCGTGGATTTCGTTTCCAAATATTGTAGAGGTAAATAAAGCATTATTTCAAAAACAAATATCTGGAAGCAGTAAATACGTAAGCAAGTTTGAAGAAAAGTTTTCAAATAAAATTGGTATGTCCTACGGAGTAGCTGTTTCAAATGGTTCAGTTGCTCTTGATTTAGTAATGCAAACTTTAGAATTAAATGAAGATGATGAAATTATCCTACCCTCATTTTCAATTATATCCTGTCTCGCCTCTGTGATTAGAGCTAATGTGAAACCAATCTTTGCAGACGTTGATATTAACACGTGGAATATTACACTCAGTGAAATTAAAAAATTGAAAACTCCAAAAACAAAAGCAGTTTTAGTAGTTCATACATACGGATTGCCAGCAGAAATTGAAAAGATACAAAAATATTGTTTTGAAAATAATCTTATATTAATTGAAGACACTGCTGAAGCTCACGGGATCAAAATCAATAATAAATTTTGTGGATCATTTTCTGATATTTCTACTTTTAGTTTTTATGCTAACAAGCATGTAACTTCCGGAGAAGGAGGTATAGTTCTTACAAATAATGAAAACACTTATCAAAAATTAATCAAAATGAGAAATCTAGATTTTGATAATAGAAAAAGATTTGTTCATGATAATTTTTACTGGAATTATAGAATTAGTGGACTCCAGGCTGCCTTAGCCTACTCACAGATTGATAACGTTGATAAAATTATTAAAAAAAAGCAACATCAAGGAGCATTTTATAATTCCTTATTAAGTGGTAATAAAGATTTAAGTATTCCCCAAAAAAATTTCGAAGGCACAGATAATAATTACTGGGTTTACGGTATCGTTTTAAAGAAAAGTGGAATAAGAGATGCATTAATGACTTCTTTGTACAAAAAAGGTATTGAAACAAGGCCTTTTTTTTGGCCACTTCATTTACAGCCTGCATATTTATTAAAATACAGAAGTGATAATGTGAGCTTGCCAAATGCTGAAAAACTTGGAAATGATGGACT
>MDTA01017230.1_pt1 | contig 25490 bp, 24 predicted proteins | sample 811151 | NCBI WGS metagenome assembly MDTA01 (sample SAMN05326648, study PRJNA326480) | marine metagenome | isolation source: seawater | place: Indian Ocean: South | collected 2010 | reverse complement strand
TGTAAGATATACCAAAGAAAGGTGAGACTTCTTCAGAGGAAAAATATCTAGAGGCCTGAAATTGCCCTCCAGCTCCCTCGTAAGTGGTTGGTCTATTTTCAAAAGAACTATCAAAATCAATTAGAGGATTTCTTATTTTTTGATCTGCACCATTTAACGTTCCCCAAGCTAAACCAAAATGTAAATCAAGCTTTTTTATGCCGTAACTTGCAACAACATACTCAGAACTGTATAGACCAGTACCTGCGATATCATTTATTCCAATTGCAACTGCAGGTAAGATTCCCTCCTCCCTGACTCTTAACTTCAGATTAAAGCCTTTATCTTTATAATCCTGATACTCAAAACCGGGATAGGGTTTATTTTGAACATTTGTGTAAAAGAAGGATGCTTCAAACCAATCATATGGACTCGATGTTAGAGTAATTTTTTGATCTGGGCTGCCATCATATAAAGTGATTCCGTGGACTGACTCGTTAAAAAATCTTGCAGATGGCATATTAATTAGTCCAACCACACCATGGTTATTATACGAGTTATATTGAAAGCTATCCGATGTAATGTTATTTGAAAATAAAATACTTAATAATATTATTTTAAAAAATATAGTACTATTTTGAAAATGCATATTAATAATTATGTCACTTCAGCTCGTCAAAAATTCTAGTCTTTTAGAACAGAAATGGACGCAAGTGATACTCCAATATTTCCTAAAATAGCAGCATATGCTTGAAGTGATTGTCTTCTTAAATAATCACTGTTAATTTTTCTGGGAATAAAAATTACTGAGCCTGGATAAATTGTTACTTCAGTAGAGTTATAATTCATAAACAAATTCTTTCGATTATTAAGCCTTATTGACTCTCCATTAGGTAAAAGTAAATAAATTGCATTTTTATCAGCAGATTCTAAAAGTCCGCCTTGTTTATTGATGTAATAATCCACATCCTTATCCCGATCAAAGAGTACTGTTCCTTGATTTGAGATTTCTCCAAAAATATAAATATGGTTAACTAGTTCCGGAATAATTACTTCATCTCCATCTTGAAGAATTGTATTTAATGCAGAATTGCTTTGGAGTTTTTTCAAATCTAACTCTACTTGTATCCTGCCTGATACTTCTGAGTCTCTTAAATCTGATGCTAATGAAATTAAGGGTGTTAAATCAGCTTCTGGATTTGCAGAAGATTGATTCATTATTAATGTTAGTAAATCTTTGTATAGCTTCTCATTTGCAAGCTCATTTACTTTTTTAGCATTTTGATTGATAAATACGCCCCCAAAAGGATAGGCATTTTTAGAGTAACCTCCTGCCTTATTTACCAAATCAAAAACTGTTTCACCCTCATTCATAAGGTATGATCCAGGATTATTTACTGAACCCAAAATACTTACATTCCTAAATTTGAAACTCCTTATGTTAACTATATCTTTGTGATTAGAAGTAACATTTTTTAAATCATCTATTGAATTAACTTTTGATCTTGACACTCTACCACCAACAATTCTATCAAGAGTAATATTCTCAAGATCAGCATCTACATCTAAGCCATTTGCAAACATAATAGATTTATCAAGTGTTTCGCCCCTTTTTAACTCGTATATCATCGGTCTTTTCACTGCTCCATCCACAGTAACAAGATTTTCTTTTTTCTCGACAAAAATAAGATCACCTGACTGAAGCCTGATGTGCTTTTGAGAATTCCCAAAAATTAAGTAATCATAAATATCAATTGTTTGAATAATTTTATTATTTCTCTTTAACTTTATATTTCTATAGCTCCCAAAATCATTAATACCTCCAGCTACAACAAGGGCTTGCAATGCATTAGAGTTTCCGCTTAATGTATAAATTCCCGGGTTAAAAGCATTCCCTGAAACTAAAACATTAATATCTCTCATATTTTCTAAAGAAATATAGGCCTCTGTTCCTATATATATACTCTCGACCTTTGCTTGTATAAGTGTGCTTGCCTGGGCTAATGATAATCCTGATATATTTATATTTCCTATATCAGGAATATTTATTGTTCCATTCCTTGAAATTTCGTAAGTATCAATTGAATTATCAAAGCCAATTAGCTGAATGTTAAGGACGTCGCCATAGCCCAAGATATACTCTGAATCAAAATTTGGTTCATTTATGGGCATGTATGTAGTTTGATATGATGAGAAAAAATCTTCTCCAAAGATTTTAAGAATGTCATCTTCATCATCTACTTCTTTTTCAAGTTGGCTTGTATCATTTCTGTAAACCGGTTTTTCAATATCATCTCTTTCGCTTGCTTGTTCCAAAATATCTTTTCTAATGTCTTCAGGTAAACTATCAAGATATTTTTCATCAAAATCCTGAGATAACAAACATGATGTAAAAAATACTATAAGGATTTGTGACTTGGCTTTATTCATGATTTAACAAATTTGTAATATTCAATAATTATATACGATAAAGCAAATATTTATATCTAAGTACAATACAATTTTTGCAGATTTGGAATGTTTGATTTATAGACCAGGTATTTGAACACCATCTAAATTTAAGGTATCGCTAATGATGGAATTAAGCTCACTGTCAATAGCCTCAATTGTTAAAGTTTCTTTTGAAGATTGAAATACGAATCTAAATCCGATTTTTATATGATTTTTATTTTTCTTATAAAAATCGAATACAAATACACTTTTAAGATTATTTGATTTTTTGTTAAATAACGTGTCTTCTAACTTTTTAATTAGCTTCTCGTTGGATAGTAAAAAAGAAATATCTCTAGTTGATGAGGGGAATTCAGAGACTAATTCATAATTTTTGCTGATTTTAAAAGAAGAAGTTGTTTTTGGCTCATATTCAAATATATTTTCAGGAAGATCATCAATACTGACTTCTAATAAAAATATTTTGCTTTTATGTTTTGTTTTTAAGCTTGATCTAGGAATCTCTTCAATAATTTTACTGTCAAAGTTAATGTTTATTTTTTTAAAAACATCTGTTAAATATTTTTTATCTAATTTTTTAGAAAACTCTCTGTAGTTATGTCCCTGTCTTCCAGTAACAATTAAACTCAACACTCGTTTTGGTGTTTGATTCTCATTAGAATTATATAAATCAGCAATCTCAAAAATTTTTATTGAGTCGCATTGTCTGTTTTCATTGTACAAAGCATTTTCTAATAAAGATTCTTTTAATCTAGTTCTTAAAAATTTTTTACTCGCATCCAGGGGATTGATTATTTCAATAGATCTCTCTGAAAATTTTTCAGTAAATGGTATGTTTATAACTTCATTAAAACCTTGATCAATAAGAAAATTTCTAATTATTTGAGATTTATTTTTTTGTGAATTTTTTTTCTTGTTCGAAATATTAAATTTTTTTGGTTTGATATTGTCATAGCCTATTATTCTTGCAATCTCTTCAGATAAATCATTTTCATTTTCTATATCGTGTCTGTACGTAGGAACTTTAATTTTCTTTTCAAAAATATTAAATCCAAGCTTGTTAAGATATGATAGATACAATTCTTTTGTGATGTTTGTTCCTAAAATTTTATTAATATTTTTTTCATTAAAAGTTATTTCTTTTGTTTTGGTGCTTTTATACTCTTTGCTAAATAAACTCAATTCAGTAATTTTGGCATGCTCACTGACAATTTGGATAAATCTTCTTAGTGAAAATAACTGAAAATCAGGATTTACGCCTCTCTCAAACTTATAAGAGGCATCAGAAATTAAGTCATATTTTACAGATTTTTGAATAATTGATTCAGGTCTAAAATAAGCACACTCAACTAAAACATTATCTGTTTTATAACTGCAAGACGTACTATTACCACCCATAACTCCAGCTAAATTAATTACATTTCCATCGGACATAAAAACGCAATTCCTTCCCGAAAGATTTACTTTTTTATCAAGCAAAGTATGAAACTCTATATCCTTATTAATATTATTAAACTCAACTAATTTGCCAATTTTTGTAAAATCATAGCAATGCGTGGGCTGGCCAATTTCATATGCAACATAATTAGAAATATCAGTAAAAAAATTATTCTTCTTGAGATTAAAATCTTTGAAAAAGGATTTTAAATATGGCTTGTAAGGCTTTATTTCACCTTCAATTTTTAAGTTTAAAAAAGATATTTTTGGGCAATCATCGACAGCATTATTCACAAAATTAATATTAAGTGGCTTAATAGGACCTTGCATTATTTTTAATTTCGAATTCATTGGATAAAAAACGTTTAAATCTCTTGCTAATCCATACACTGATAAACAATCTCCTCTATTAGGAGTAAATTCAATATCAAATATTTTATTTTCAATAGAGTTTTCATGGCCTAGTTGAAAAAGTTTTTTAGATATATCATTTTCTGAGGGCTTATCTTGCAAAAATTTTAAAAGATGTTTATACGCGATCTTCATTAAAATTGTTTAAGAAAATCTAAATTAGATTTATAAAAATCTCTTATATCATTAACACCATATTTAATCATTGCGATTCTTTCAATGCCCAAGCCAAAGGCTAGACCAGAATAATCCTTTGAACTTATTTTACAATTCTCTAAGACTATTGGATTCACAATTCCACAACCAAGAATTTCTAACCACTTTCCATTATCTGACATAATATCAACCTCAGCTGATGGTTCAGTAAAGGGGAAGTAAGAGGGCCTAAATCTAATTAATGTATTTTCTCCAAAAAGGCTATGGATAATTTTATAAATTAAATCTTTTAATTCTGCAAAATTAACATCCTTATCAATATGTATTCCTTCAATTTGATGGAACATTGGTAAATGAGTTGCATCATCATCTTTTCTATAAACCTTGCCGCTTGAAATATATGAGAAGGGAGGTTTATCTGATACCATTGCTCGAATTTGAACTGGAGATGTATGAGTTCTTAATAAATAAGAATTTTTATCAATATAAAAAGTGTCATGCATTTGCCTAGCGGGATGAGTTTTTTTGATATTTAACATATCAAAATTATATTTTTCTGTTTCTATTTCTGGGCCATCAATTGTTTGAAAACCATAAGATTCTAAAAACTCTATTATATAGTTTAATGTTGTGCTAATTGGGTGTTGAGTGCCAGGTTCAAAATTTATTAATGGTTTGATATCTTTATCAATCGACATTAATATGGATATATTTATTGTGTAGCTGTCTCAACAACTTTTTTGAATGTCGCATTATCACTTATCGCAAGATCAGACAAAATTTTTCTATTTATAAGAATATTATTACTTGCAAGCCCAGAAATTAATTTTGAATAAGATATATCTAATTCTCTAGCTGCAGCGTTAATCCTTGATATCCATAAAGATCTAAAATTTCTTTTTTTATTTTTTCTGTCTCTAAAAGCGTACTGCATTGATTTAATGTTTGACTGCTTTGCAGTTTTATATAGTCTACTTCTTGCACCATAGTGGCCTTTTGATGATTTTAAAACTTTTTTATGTCTTGCATGCGCCGTTACTGATTTTGTTACTCTAGGCATACTATTTAACCTCCTATCAATCTAGTAGCTTGTTTTAAGGTTGTTCCTTTTAGTTTATTTAAACCTCTATTATGTCTTTTTCTTTTTGTAGTTTGTTTTGTCAAAATATGATTTCTGTTAGCACTTCTGCTTTTTAATGATGAGCCCGTCTTCTTGAACCTTTTAGATGCTCCTGAATGTGATTTAAGTTTGTATCCCATTTTTCTCTATTTATAGTAAATATTTTTCAAACGATAATATTAATTTTTTTTCTTTAAAGGAGATAAAACCATAAGGAGTTGTCTTCCTTCTAATGATGGTTCCTGCTCTACATTTACAATATCTTTAAGTTCTTCTTTTATTTTATTTAAAAGATTAAGACCCATATCACTATTTAAAATTTCTCTTCCTCTAAAACGGACACTTATTTTAGTCTTATCCCCATAATTAATAAAGCTTTTAATCTTTTTTAATTTGATATTATAATCTCCAACATCTGTGGATGGTCTGAATTTTATTTCCTTAGTCGTATTTTTTTTTACTTTTACTTTTGCTGCTGATGAGCTTTTTTTCTTTTCAAATAAGTGTTTTCCATAATCCAATAACTTACAAACCACAGGATTTGAATCTGAAGGAGATACTTGAACTAAATCAAGAGATGAATTGCTAGCCTCTTTTAGAGCATCATCTAATGAAACAATACCTCGCTTATCACCATTTTGATCGATTAACATGACCTGATGAGCCTTTATCTGATTATTGATAGGAGTTTTATTCTTTTTAGTAGCTATATGATACACCTAAAATAATTTGATAAGGAATACTTAGATTTAACAAAAGATAATATAACAAGATGGCTTCAAACTTAGTAATTTTTGATTTTTCATAAATTAAAAAATGCATTTTAAACTAATTGATATATTACGTAAATATATTTATCACTATGGCTGCAGAAAGAAATTATCCCAACTGTTGTTCTTTAAGATATAGACCTTTCTTTTGTTGATTCTATTATCATTACCTTCCCAAAATTCAAAATAATATGGAGTAAAAGAGAAACCTCCCCAATAATTTGGTCTTTTATTTAAATGTATTTTTTTATTTAAAACCTCTTCATAATTGTTTATTACGTCCTCATAAGATCTAATTTTTTTTGATTGATTAGAACTTATAGCCAAGGCATTTTTCTCTTTTTGTCTTTTTAAAAAATGTTTATCAGAAAATGATTTATTAGTTTTTTTTATGTTTGCTTTAATTCGTATTTGAATATTCGTTGATTTCCAAAAAAAAATAACGGATATTTGATTGTGAAACTCAAAATCCTTTGCCTTTTGAGAGTCATAATTAGTAAAAAAGATCCACTCTTGATCATATATATATTTTAAGTTGACATATCTTGATTCAACTTCTTGATTTTTTTCATTTAAAGAGCTTATGCATGCGGCTTCAATATAACGTTCATTATTTTGTAATGCTTGATTGTACAAACTTAAAAATAGAGCATAAGGCTCAGAATTATTTATATTTTTAATATCGATCATTGCAATTCATCTGGTTTGATAGGTAAATCTTTGAAGGCAATTTTTATCAATCTGCTTTTTGGAAAAAAAATTACCCAGGCAGTAACAAAAATACATTTTATATAATTAGTAAAGCTTTTGTTATCTACGTACCACGATTCGAGCTTACTTTTGTATGGAATTATAATGTTTTTATAAAATTCTGCAGGATCACTTGCTCTTTCAAGAAATTTTTCTTCATCACGGAAAATAATTGATCCAATACCTGTTAATCCTGGTTGAATTAAGTTTAATTTATTTTGTGCATCAGATGAATAATGTTGATATGTATCAGGAACCATTGGCCTTGGTCCAACAATGCTCATATCACCAAAAAAAATATTTACTAATTGGGGTAGTTCATTGATCTTAGTCTTTCTGAGAAATTTTCCAAATGGTAAAACACGAGGATCATCTTTTAAAGTTAAATTTCCTGCTCCAAAATTTGGACTATTTTTAAGCATAGTTGCAAATTTAATTAAGCTAAATTTAGTTCCATTAATACCAACTCGTTCTTGAAAATACAAAATCTCTCCTTCGCCAGTATATTTTAATATTAAAGATACTAATAAAAATATAGGAAACAAAATTATTAAAAAAGTTAAGCTTATTATGATATCGAATAATCTTTGCATCAATAATTCTTACTTTTTCATAATTAACTCAGGAGGTACAAAACCTCCTTCATTCGGTTGATTACCAGACTCAAAATAATTTTTGTACCATAACACAGTCATTTCAACTGCCGTTTTCCAATCATATCTAGGCTCATATCCAAGATCATTTTTAGCCTTCATAATATCAGGACATCTTCTTTTTACAGAACCAGGATAAGTTCTAGCATTTTCATATCCCCCCTTATAATCAACAAGATCGCCAATATATTTTGTTAATTTTTCCATTGTGATTTCTTGTTCGTTTCCAATATGATAGATTTCACCATCTGAGTTTGAGCTCTCCATCGCCAGTATCGTCCCATTGACTGCATCATCTACATGACAAAATGCTCTTGTCTGATCGAAACCATAAACTTTTATTGGCGATTCAAGTTGATTTATAAATCTTTCAACAATATGAGGTATGGCATGTCCAAATCCCATGTCTGGACCAATTATGTTTTGGTATCTAACAATTGTACATTTGTGTCCATATTTTTTTGCTGAGTGAATAAATGATGATTCTCCATGTATTTTTGTAATCGCATAAGTCCACCTTGGATGCTTAATATCAGATATAGTTAGAGGAACATTTTCATTAGTAGGTATATCAATATCAAATAAATCTGAAGTTCCTGCATAATTTTCACTGGATGAAGCAAATAAAATTTTCTTTACTGGATTCCTTGATATCCAATCTAAAGTATTCATTGTTAGCATGGTATTGGTATTTATTACTTTATAAGGATTTTGAATTGTTTTATTTACACCTACAACTGCAGCAAGCATATATATTTCATCAAATTTTCTTTTAAAACTTAAAAAGGCTTTTTTATCAGAAAAATCACCTTTAATAAATTTTAATCTTTTTGACTTTTCTTCATGATTCAAAAGCTTGGTAAGCTTTGAATTATTCTTCACATCAGCAACAGTAACATTGCAATCACCTCTATTCACGAGATGCTCAACAATATTAAAACCAATAAAACCAGATCCGCCTAATATTAATACTTCTTTCATAGTTATTACGTTTTAAACATCACCTCTTCCTAAAATAGAAATTTGATGCTTAGTTTCTAAAGTTTGTATCTTTTTGTTGGTCAAAATTCCGATAGTATCATATATTTTCGTTGAATCAATTTGCATTAATTTCTGAATTATTTCATTGGTTTTATAAAAAGAGTGCCCAGTTGAAATAATTATTAAATCTGGATTCTCTCTCAGAGCATGGTCGAAGTCTGTTTCTACTTTTTCATCTTGCTCTTGCCAATATGTTATGAAAGGATCGTGCAATTTAATTATTGCCCTATTGTCCCGCACTAATGACACAAGAGGAGCAACTGGTGAATGTCTGGTATCACCAACATCTCCTCTATATGACACTCCCAAAAATAATACTTTTTTATTCTCAAGATCTCCAAAAACATTTTTCAATCTCTCAAACGCATAACGTGGCATTCTGTCATTAATAGAAACACTATCAACACTCATTTCTAGATCAGTATCTGAACCAAAAAAATTTCTTCTTGACCAACTCGCAAGCAATGGATCTTTTGTTAAACAATAGCCACCAACTCCAATGCCTGGATACATTAAATTTGAATGAGTTTTTCTTACTCTAATTGCATCTACAATTTCATAAAGATCTACCCCAGCTTCTTCAGCAAACCTTGACCATTCAACTGCAAATGCAATATTAGTTGCTCTATATGAATTTTCCAGAACCTTTGCCATTTCAGATGCATTTGTACTGTCTAATCTAGTTAATTCACAAACACTAGTATCAATAATTGTTTCAAGAAAAGATTTTATTCTTAATGAACTAGGCTCATTTATGCCCGAATATACTCTTGGAAATTCTCTAATTGAATCGATATACTCGGGGCCTGGCATAACTCTCTCATATGAGTGACCTAAAGCAAAATTTTCAAATGGTTCATTTCTTTTTTTTAGCTCCTCAGAAAGAATCGGATAAATTATTTCTTTACATGTTCCAGGAGGCACAGTAGTTTCTATTAAAACAAGTGCTTCACTATTTAAATTTTCTCCAATTGTTCTTATTGCATCTTTGAATGAATTTAAATCTACATCAAATTTATCTAATGCTAGATCCTTATTGCTTTGTTTTTGAACATCTAAATTTATATCAACAATAATAATATCTGCTAATTGAAAGCATGCTGGATCATATGTAGCATAAAAATTTCTTCTTTTTTTTGATTATTCAAAAAAAGTTTTAATTTTAGGATCTTCGGCTATTAATGGAAATATGCCTTCGTTGATTGATTTTATCTTCCAAAAATTTTGTTCATTTGGTAAATCTATTCCAATTACTGCATACTCGTTATTAGAAGAATTAGCACATACTAGTGACATCACAGCCCCAACAAAACCAAGACCTTGCACAACAATAATTTTTTTATCTTTGTGCAACTTTACAAATTTTTTAATCTCCTCTGAGTCATCAATAAGTTCTGGTATCTCATATGACATTTTAGTTAAAGGATTAATAGATTTTTTTAACATTCTCTGATTTTATCTAATATTTGTGATGCTGCTTTTTTTGTAGATATCTCATTTTTAATATATTGGGTTAAACTTTTGTTACTTATGAGTCCTCTTTCAATATCGACAATTAGATCTTTAAGCATTTTTTTGCCTGAATTGGGTTATTTCCTGTATATGTTTTACCAAATTTGTTTTTTTGAATTATATCAGTAATATCACTCTCACCACATAAACCAAAAACTGGTAATCCTGAGCTTAAATATTGTAAAAATTTACCAGGAATATTGTGTGTTGTGTGTCTTTTATCAAGAGAAAATACTCCCACAGTTGATATTTTACATACCGGATCAACATATCTTTGATCAATTGAATCATAAATAGAAAAATTTGATAGATTATAAGAAGATAAAACATTTAAGACTTTAATTTTGTCAGATTTTTTTAATCCAATTAGTAAGAAATGATAAGCAGAATCATTCTTAAACTCTTTTATGATACCTAGTAATTGTTTCTGATTTTGAGCTACTCCGAGATTACCTATATACAAAATTATTTTTTTTCCTTTTGGGAGACTAAAGTATATATTTTTAGGAATTTCAAGCCTATTCTCCTGTACATCATACCAAGTTCTCAGAATAGTTAATTTATTTTTTGCATATTTCATATTATCAAAATAAGCACTATTTCCTTCAGTTTGAATAGCAATCACATCTGCGATTTTGTATTGCAGTCTTTCAAAAAATCTTAAAGTGAATGCTTGCAGACTATTTTTACCAATTAGATCTAAATCAACTGCCCATTGAGGAAAGATATCTCTTAAAATAAGATATCTTTTAGTTCTTTTAAAAATACTAATAAGTAATATTGTTGGGCCCCAGAAAATGGTTGGAGAGTACCAAATTATTGAATCAAAATAATATAATTTCCTAAGTTTTAAAATTTTTATAAAAGCTCTAACGCCAATTGAAAGTTCGACAAAAAATCTTAAATAGTATGAATTAGTTTTAGATTTTGTGCTATATCTTAAAGAATGAATTTTAACATGTTGCGGCCATTTATTTTGCATGTCTTTTGGCAAACAATGATCATATAAAGTAAATACATCTATCGTTTCAAATTTTTTAGACATCTCCAAAACAAGATCTGTCATATGTCGCCCAGCAGAGTTTTTGTCATACTCAAAAAATTCTGTAAAAACGGCTAATTTCATAAATAAAGCTTAAATAATTAAACGGTGTATGTTATCAGTTGTAGTTTCTCTTCTTTTTGCCTTTTTTATCTGTAAAATTTTTAGACCTCCATAATGCGCTATGTGGATCTTTGACAACAATGTCAGAATTTTTTCTATTTGCTAAAGTATAATAATAAAGAATTATTGATCTTCTATATTCTCCATCAGGGAAATTTAATGGATTGGGTAGTCCGTGGTAACTTTTATCATGTGTATCAAATATCACGCATCTATTAAAAATTGGTGGTATTGCTTTTTGCAAGTCTTCTCCATTGTTATCATAGATACCAAATTCACCGCCCCATTCTGGTTCCCAACCTTTGTTAAGATATAAAAGAAGATTAACTCTTCTATTTAATCCGGTGGCGTCATGATAATTTCCATCTACATGAACATCTAATAAACCGTCTTTTGGCGTAATATTTAATCCACCTCCAGTAAAATAGGGATCTGGTACTAATTTAGGAATATTTAATCTTTCACCTATTGCTTTAAGAACTGGTGCTGAATTGAATATTCGCACTGCATCTACAATGCCATCAGGGATGTCAAATTCTGATGACCAATTAGTTCTGGATTTTATCTCTATCCCTTCATCATTAGAATGTTGCCATTGAGGATCATCAAGTCCTGGAAATGATTTATCAAGCTCTTCAGCCAAACCAGAATCCAAAAATTTATCCAGAACAATGTGTTGAAATGGAGTATTGAAATATTCTTTATCTAGCTTTGCATTGAATATTCTTTTGGAGCAATTTTCAGCTATTTTTTTTAGTTGTTCTTGTTTCATATGTTTTTAATATCACAATATTATTGCAGGCTATTATATATCCTTATGCCAAACATTCTGATTAATAAGATCAATATTTCCAAGAATAATCCTAACTATTTTTTCTGATACATTATCAACATCATAATCTTTTACAATTTTCAAATCTCTTTTGTTTCCTCTGGATTGATTCTTTAAAATATTTAGTGCGTTTTTTATTTTATTAATCGATAGTCCAACAGACATTACAGCAGCCTCTTCAAGACCTTCAGGTCTCTCATGTGAAACTCTTAGATTTAGAGCTGGAAAATTTAATATAGAGCTTTCTTCTGTTATGGTTCCGCTATCTGACAAGACGCATCTAGAATTTAATTGAAGATAGCAATAATCTGTAAAGCTAAATGGCGGCAGAAATTTAACTTTCTTTGAAAAGTCAATTTTAGTGTCTTTAAATTTCTTTCTTGTTCTTGGATGAGTTGATACAATAACTGGAATATTAAATTCATCTGCTAAAGTATTAAAAATATTAGGAAATTTATTAAAATTATTTATATCATCTAAGTTTTCTTCTCTGTGAGAGCTTATTAAAAAATATTCATTTTTTGCTATATCTAAATCTTTAAGAATGTTTGATTTTAAAATTTTATCAGAATAATAATCTAAAACTTCTTTCATTGGACTTCCAGTATTAATTATCCTATTTTTTTCAAAGCCTTCACTTATCAAATATTGCCTAGCAATTTCTGAATATGTTAAGTTTATGTCAGAAATTGTATCAACAATTCTTCTATTTATTTCCTCAGGAACCCTAAAATCAAAACATCTGTTACCAGCCTCCATATGAAAAATTGGAATTTTTCTTCTTTTAGCCGGTATAGCACTTAGCGAACTATTAGTATCTCCCAAAATTAATACTGCATCTGGATTTATATTTTCAAGTACTGAATCAACTTTTTCGATTACTCCTGAAATAGTTTCCATTGGTGTATCTTTTTTGATATTGAGGAATACATCAGGTTCTCTTATTTCTAAATCTTTAAAAAAAATTTCGTTAAGTTCATAATCATAATTTTGACCTGTATGAATAAGAGTATGGTCAAAAAATTTATCTAACTTTGGTATTATTCTTGAAAGCCTAATTATTTCTGGTCTTGTTCCAACAATTGTTACAACTTTAAGCATTTAATTTAGACTGAATATATGGTAATTTTTTTAAAAGCTTCATAACTCCTTTTACATCAAGTCTGGAAGTATTATGAGAATTGTATTCTTCATTATCTAATATATCTACTTCGCCTTTCTCAAAAAATTCATCGTAATTTAAATCTCTTGAGTCTGCTGGAACCTTAAAGAAATTATTTTGGTCTATGGCTTTTGCTTTCTCTTCTTTTGCCAAAAGTGTTTCATATAGTTTTTCACCATGTCTGGTTCCAATAATCTTAATTTCAGTTTCTTTTTTAAAAACCTCCATTAAAGCAATAGCTAAATCATGGATCGTTGAGGCAGGAGATTTTTGTACAAATATATCTCCGTTATCCATATTAGAAAAAGCATGAAGTACTAAATCAACAGAATCTTCCAATGACATTAAAAATCTTGTCATATCTGGATTTGTCATAGTAATTGGCTGACCAGACAGAATTTGTTCAGTAAAAACTGGGATAACAGAACCTCTTGAGGCCATTACATTACCATACCTTGTTCCACACATCTTTGTTTTGCTATTATGAATATTTCTAGACTTTGATATCATAATCTTTTCCATCATTGCTTTTGAAATTCCCATAGCATTTATTGGATAAACAGCTTTGTCAGTGCTCAAAACTATTAATCTCTCTACTTTATTTTTAGCTGCCGCGTCAATAGTATTACTGGCACCTAAAATATTAGTCTTTACTGCTTCAAGAGGAAAAAATTCACATGAAGGAACCTGCTTGAGTGCTGCTGCATGAAATACAAAATCAACATTTTGCATAGCATTATCAATACTATTGAAATCTCTAACATCACCAACAATAAATTTAAGTCTACTGTCAGCATATTTGAGCCTCATATCATTCTGTTTTTTTTCATCACGACTAAATATTCTTAGCTCTTTAAAGCCTGAGTTAATAAATTTATTTAGAACAGCGTTCCCAAAAGAGCCTGTGCCTCCGGTTAGAAGAATTATTTTTTTATCAAAAATATCTTTCATAATTTTTATCCAAACATTTTCATGGAATTTATCATATTATGCCAACTTAAAATTCTTATACCAGTTTCATCAATAAATTTCTTGGGGTTAAGACTCCTATCAATTTCTGGATTATCTACTGGAATAATTTTTATTTCTTTTGAGTAAATTTCTGCAATTAAATTTAATAATTCATATTTTGAAATTGGCTCAGATGCCACGTTATATAATCCAACTAAATTTGGATGATTTTTTATAATTTTGCTAATGACATTTGATAATTCTAGAGTGGTTAAGCCGGAAAATATTGCTTTTCTATATCCTTCAATTTCATCTGTTTGGGACAAAAACCATTCAAGTAAAGATAATTTTGTATCGATCTCATGACCAATTATCGAAGTTCTTATCGTAAGAGATGTTTTATTATTCAGCTCTCCAATATATTTTGACTTGCCGTAAAGGTCTTCTGCATCAGATATATCTTTTTCAGAATAATTTCCCTTTTTTCCTGAAAAAACACAATCTGTGCTTATATGGATGAGTTTAATATTATTCGAAATACAATGTTTATTTAACTTATGAGGAAAAAGAGAGTTAATAGGTAAAATTTCAAGTGGATCATTCAAATGATTTAACTGTTTAATTATGCCAGCGCAATTTATTATTATGTCTGGCTGAATTCCTTTTATAGAATGAAATAACTTTACTTCATCAAGAACATCTATATTTGCTATATGTTTATATTTTAAATGCTTATGTATTTCAAGAGGTGTTGCATTTCTAGAGGTTCCATAGATATCAAAACTTTTATCCAATACTAGATGCCTGAGCAATGTACTTCCTAGCATGCCCGTAATACCAATAACCATGATCCTCTGCATATAATGATTATTCTAATTGTCTTTTTGTATTACTCAAAGATAAAATTCCATGACAATTCTGCCGCTTTTTCCCATGTAAATTTTTCTGCTCTATTTCTTGAATTTTTTGCACTTTCTTTTATCTTTTGAATATTTCTTAATCCGTTTATTATCTTGATGGATGCCTCCTCAGTGTTAAAAATGTTTAAATAAAAGTCGCTATCTCCTAGGACCTCAGGTATGCATGAAAATTTAGTCGCGAATATTGGCAGGCCTGAGGCCATGCCTTCTGCAAGAATGAGGCCAAATGTTTCTTGAGAGGAGACGAACATAAATATATCTGTATTATTGTGAAGCAAATACATAATATCTTTTTTTGACATAGCTTCAGATAAATTAACATGTTCAGTGATTCTAGAATTATTAAGTTTCTTAATTATCATATTTTTTTTTGGTCCATCTGTAATTATTAAATTTAATTTAAACTTAAAGTTCTTTTTATTTAGTTGTTCAAATAAATTAAATAAAGGCAGAAAATTTTTGTACGTAAATGCGCTCCCTATGTAAGTAAAACTTATACGCTTGTTAGAAATTATTTTATCTTCAAGTTTTTTTAGATTTTTTTCTTGTTCAAGATTATCAATGAAAAAAATTTTGTCTATTCCATGGGGTATTACCCTACAGTTATTATTTTTATGAAATTTTTGAATTATTTGCTTTGAGTCATTGCTGTGGTATATAACTTTTGTTGACTTAGATGCAGAAAAAATCAAAGCTTTTCTTAGCAAAAAATTTTTTACTCTCTCAGCAAAACCATATTCAGCTAAATTTTTAGAAAACGGTAAAATATTTTGAAATACAATTGTTGAATTTTTATGCTTGAAAAATAGTAATCCGCCAGGACAAAAAATATAATCTGGTCTATATAGAGAACAATAATAACGAAAAAACGTTACTTTCCAAAAAATTCTGAAAGGGAGTGGCATTGAAAAAAATATACTGCTTCTGAAGTCAAAGTTTATATTTTTAGATAGGTTTTTTTGCGCTTTTTTATTAATCCAAATTATATATTTGTATTTGTTATTAGGAGTTCTTTCAATTAAGTTTTTAAGGTGAGATATACCCCCACCCGAACTGATATTGGAAGCATCTACAAGGATTTTTTTTCTATGATTAAAAGAAATCTTATCATCTAATAAATTTGGCACAAGAACCCCTCTCCACATATAGCAATCTTAGTCACAAATTCTATACTTTTTATCAACAGATAGAAAAAAAGAATTAACAAAATATACATATCGAGAGAATTTCTATAATTTAATAAAAATAAAGTCACTATAAATTGCATCATTATTATCCTATCTGTTCCTATGACTAAGCAAGCCAATACAAAAAAAGAAGATAGTAGAAATGCATAAAGCTTATCTTTGAGACATAGTATTAAAATTATTCCCAAAATAAGTGGCTTAATTAAGTTTATTGGATCAAATGATAAATAATCTAATAGCTTTGTCATAAAATAGTCAAAAGCTACAAATCCAAAAATAAGAATAATTGATAAGATTATAGCGCTTGTAAAATAACTTCTAATTTTAAACAAATTTAATATGAAGCTTTTTCTACTTAATGAATGCAAATAGACTAAAAGCAATACTATTATTGCTTGAAGATGAAATATTGAAGCTAAAATTAATATAATTGATTTTGAAAATAAACCTCTTCATAAAAACGCATAACATACAAATATTGCAGCAAATTTTAATCTTTCAGCAGCAAAAAATAGTACTAACGCATAAAAAGAAAATATAATTCCTACAAAAAACCATATCGGTAAATCAAGATTTCGAGTAAGTTTATAGACTAAAACTGCTAAGATACCATTAGATATAGACATAAATATGTTCTTTGAGATCAGATCAGAAACCATCCAAATAATTAAACTATATCCAATGTCTGCAGAACCTAATATAACTATCTGCCTTTGATATGTATTTATTAGATTCAGGCCTTTGGATGATTGATAAAAATCGTTGTAAGCTGCTTGATCTCCAGATACATAAAGTTGTGAGATTATTAGTGTAAAAACAAAAATACCAAAAAAAATTATATAAGAATTAAATGTCTCTTTAGATAAAAACAATGATCCGTTTTGAAATATTTTATTTGGATTTTTTATATTATTTAACATTTTGATTTTTAAGAACTCTAAAATAACTTAACATTTTCAAAGAAAGTATAATAAACATAGATATTTCAATAATTACAATATACCAACTTAATTCGAAAACACTTAAACGATAAATTAAAAACGGCATTATGATCAAAGAGATTATTGTGATGATTAAGTTAAATTTAGTGACATATAATTCAAATTTTTTAGGTATGAAGTGCGCTCCGATGATGAAGTTGTATGTCCAAATAAAAGGCACTGCTAATATTAATATTTGAAAAATTATTATTGATTCTTGATATTTTTCACCTAGTAAAAATATTATAAGATCTGATGAAATTGGTATTATAATTAATACCAACAGACAACCTGCAACAGCAATACATAAAGATATTTTCTTAATCAATTTTTCATTCTTAAAATTGCTTGAAAAAAGCGTGATTGCTATTCTTGTAATTGGAGAAAAAATACTTCTTAAACCCTTAAATAATTTATCTGCGTTTCCAAAAATTGCTACTGATCTAAAGTCTGACATAAATCCTAAAAAAATAACAGGTAACATCAAAGGAGCTATACCAGAAATTTGATACAAAAAGAGACTGGATAAATCTTTAACTGTTATTAAATAATTTGTTAAATTAAGCGGTTGGAACGAATATTTATATTTCAAATATATAAGGCCAGAAATTACAATTAAAAAATTGTTTGAACTCAAAAAATAGATGTAATAAGCCCCTAAATCATCATCTCTTATAAAATAATATATAAAACTAATGAACAAAATTTTATAAAAAATATCAATATATAGCATAGGTTGAATGTTTTTCTTAGCTAAAAAAACCCAAGAAGGATTGAGTGAGATTGAGATGCTTAGCAATAAAGATAAATAAAAGAGGTTAGAAGAAATTACCCCAAAAATTATCAAAAGAAGCCCTAAACTCAGAATTATTATACTATTTATAATCTTTACAAAATTATAGCCTCCTACTAACTTATGATCTTCTTTATTGGAAGCAATTGCCCTTGTTCCATGAAACTCAATACCCATATTTAAAAAAATAAGAAATAGACTAGATAGGCCTTGAATAAATAAGAGCTCTCCCCAAAGTTCAAGTGAAAGTCTTTTTGACATCAATATTATTACAAAATATGGAAAAAATACTGTATTGAGTAAATGTTGTATTATTGAAGCGCTCAAATATTTTTGATAAAAAGCTCTCATGACCAAAGAAAATTTAAAAAAATATCTGAATATTCTTCTTTACTCATCAAATTCAGTCTATCTTGGATTTTTCTAGCTGATTCTTGGTCATTTACTCCGGCTACTTCAGAATCATTACTTATTGGTAATGGAAGTACAATTTTATCTTTCTTTGTTGCATATAAAATAAAATGAATAAAGTCTATTTCAGTATTTGTATTTTTGATGTTATTTTGATGATCTTTAATAAACTTTGGAATTAGTTTCATTAAATCAAATTTAATTATAAAGAATAAGCAATCTTGTTCAGCCCATCCATCATACTTATTGATTTCATTTGAATGTACTATTTTACTCACTTTACCATTTTTATCTCTAATAAATGCTACATAAGGTTTATATTTATATCTCGATGGGAAAGTAAGGTCCGACTCATAAAACTCATGAATTTGAATAGACAAATAAATATTAGATTGAGGCATCAAGGCTAAGTCACCCCAGAAAAGTAAAATGTCTAAATTATCAAATAAATATTCTTTTATATTATTTAAACAAATTGCTGTTCCATTAATCTCAGAATCATCTAAAACAATTAATTGCATGTTCTCAAAGTCATCTAGATTCTTAAAAAATTGAGTTTCGCTTTTTCTAATAACTAAAAAAATTGCACTTATCCTTTTTTTAGAGCCTTTTATTATTTGAATAGTATTTTCTAAAATAGATCTGGTTCCAGTTGGATAATTAAACTCATATAAAGCTTTTGGCCTAGAACTTTTCATTCTAGTGCCTTTTCCAGCTGCCATTATGACAACTTGATAAGTTTTTTTATGATTTTTGATATTTACTATATCTTGACAATTTTCTTTGTACTCAATATTTGAAAAATCATTGCTAGATTTAATTAAGAAAGGATTTTTGAGAAAATTTAATTTTTTTTTAACCACAATAATTCAATCTATTTATACTGTCGATCACATATTCTTTTGACAATTTTTTATCAGGATTTTTTGATATCAAGACAGATTTACAGTTTAAATTAGTGCTCAATTTTATGTCAGTATCTGGATTATCGCCAATAACCAATACTTTTGTTTCGTTAGCAATGTTCAGTTCACTTAATTTAACATTTGGTTTTCCAATTTCTTTGATAGATATGTCTTTTTTACAACTTTTTGCTTGGTTATTTAACATATCAAATATCATTCCAACAGTAATTTTATAAGGAGGATCTATTGTAATTCTGTCCGGGTTAGCAAGAATGATACTCTTATTGTTGTGGCAAAAGAAATTTAGAGCTTTTTGTGTATTCTTTACGAAAAATTGGTCTGGTAATGAGGTCATAACAAGTAAATCTGATTCATCTTTATCTGATTGCATGATTTGGAAATGCTTTTTTAAAATTTCTTCAGTTTTGCTACCACCATAATGTGAAAAAGTTATGATTGATTTATTTTTTAGGTATGAAATAGTTAAATCTAATGAGGTTACGACTTTTTTTGGTACTATATTAAAAGTATTTTCAAGCTTTGTTTTTAAAATATCTCCGGTTATTGAACCAACATTCGATAATAAGATAATTTTTTTATGATTTTCTTTAATAAAATCTTCAGCGCCTTTCAGAGGATGCATATTTTCATCAAATATAGTACCAAAACCATCTAAAATAATTTTGTTAAAGTCTGATAATTTAATCATTAGTCATGATATTAAATATTGCATTCTTGAGCTTTTTACCATCATGCTTAAACCAATCTTCAGAACTGGATAGATCTTCTTCAATAACATTAATCCAAGGAAACTCCTCTTTTATTTCTTTGATTTTATAGTTAATTGCATTACTTAAATGCTTCTTATCAATTTGTTTAGAGACCAGTAAATGAGTAATTAATAAATTTGGATTTATATTTTTTAAATTACTTTTTTCAATACAAAACTTTATCAAGTCTCTAATTAAATTATTAACTGAAAAGCTATTAGAGGTTTCTTTTTTCAAGTTTGCAACAAGAATCTTAGGGCAATTCCTTTCAGAAATATATTTTGAGGTATTTTTTAAACTTAAACTTGGAAGCAAACTCGAGTAAGGTGTTCCAGCCCCATAAACAATGCAGTCTGAAAGACTTATAGCCTCTGAAACATCAGAAGATGCTACATTATTTACACTTATAGTTTTTAAGAACGAAATTTTTTTATCCTTTTCCAGAGAACATATTTCTCTGATTTCTTCTCCTGACAAAGGTTTTTTTATTTGAAAAATATCTTCAATATAATCTGAAGTTCTTAATAAGACAACAGAAGCTTCATTTGGAAGAAAAATGCCTTGTTGTAATATTCCACATAAATATGCTGGCTCATTAGTAGACTCAATAATTTTTATATTTTTAGTTGGCACGCCAGTAAGATTCATGAATGATGATATTGCTCTTTTAAATACAAAGTTTTTTAAAATTATTTCACTTGCAAAAACAATATTACCTAGCTTGAAATCGCTAAGATTAAATAATGTGTCATTTTTAGTGATATGTTCAATAAAGTTTTTAAGTGACTCTCTAATAATACTAATAGTTTCTGTGTCTAAATCATGACTTCTAAGAAGATCGAGTTCATCTTTATTTTTAATAAAATTTAAAATGTTCGAATTTATTTTGTTGTTGCTTTGATAATCATATACTGGAAATCTTTTATCAAAAACAGTGATGATTTCTTGATTTTTACTTAAAGAAAGGATGACTTTTAAGAAATCACTAATACCATGTGTTGGTTCTGAAAATAGATGCCTAATTTTTCCAGTTGAAGCCCCATCATCAAGTCCATTAACAATAACATTAAGAGAAATTTTTTCTTTATTTACATCATCAATGATTGAACCTAGAAGATTTTTACAACCTCTTCCCCCAGAAAATAGTGTAATATTTTTCTTAATCATCATTAAATTTTAATCATTTTCTTAATTATTATTCTTAATATAGAAACTGGCGATGGGTAAAGTTTTGCTTCATAATATTTTTTTATTGGATTCCTTTTATTTATAGCATATTCTTTAAACCCTATTAACGCATCAAAAATTCCTTTAAAAAAATGCCAAGGTGCAAGTGCATACATTGAATTTAAAAAATTAAATAAAAGGTGGATAAAAGTTTCTTGAATTGCTGGTAAAAAAGGATAAAACTTCCAAATAAGCCATATGCCGTTTCTTGTGTAGTAGTAATAAAACTTACTCGAAAATCTTTTTGTAGGAGATTCTCTGTGATAGGCAAGCATATTTTTGTCATGCTTAATTTTATAATTAGTATCTACTACTCTAATGCAAATATCAGCCTCGCTTGTGTATATAAAATATTCACTAGGTCTGTTACCAATTTGCTCTATTAATTGTTTTCTAATTGCGACTGCACATCCAATAAAACTATTTTTTACTGGCCAGTGTTTTGGTTCATTTAATATCTTAGAATTATGTGGATTAATTACTCTTGGTTCAAGAATACCAAGCGTTTTGTCCTTTTTAAAAGCTAAAGCTGTCAAATTCAGGATATCATTACTTAGAGATGCGTCGCTATCTAGATAAAAGAAAATGTCGCCCTTGGAGTGTTGCATTCCAATGTTAAAACCTTCCTCACATCCAACATTATTCTCTAGGCTTACTAGATTTACATAGGGATAATTGGATTCAAATACCTCAATAGATCCATCATTTGATCCATTATCAACTACGACTATTTCGTAATTTGAATAAGTTTGATTTTGAAGAGAATCCAAAGTCTCTATCATGTCATCAACCCTATTCCAGTTAACAATAATTATTGATATTAACATTTTAATATATTAGTTTATTTCCTCTGTCGTTCCAACTCGAAGAGTTTGGGTTAGATTCTATAAAAAAATTAGCTAGTTCAATATCGCTTAAATCTGAATTAATAGGTTTTTTTAAATACTTTGAAACATTTTCTGCTTCAATTTTTGCCAAATTAAAATAATATTCTTTTACACTTTTATTATCTGAAGCAATGGCTTTACAAAGAAATAGCTGACCAATTTCAAGATTGATTATTGTTCTTTTATCAGTTCCAAAAAATATTGTATATAAAATTTTTAGTTTATTCCTAAAACTTTTTTTATAGGACATACAGACACTCTCAAGTGAGGTGGGCTTTGAAGAATAGTGTTTGCCTATCAGCTCTTTACAAATTTTAAGATGAGCTTTAGTTACTCTATTCCAGTACTTTTTTAAATCTATAATATCTATAGGATTGATTGTAGGATTCAACTTAAATTTATAAGCTGAATTTACATAGTTGCATAAATCTACATTTTTATAAAAATTTTCAAGAAAAATTTCTTGCCTCTTTTTGTATGATGGGTGGTATAAACCTCTTGATACTAGCATTGCTGTAGACCATCCAATTACAGATTTTGATAATTGTTGATAAGACCAAAAAATATCTAGGTCTGTCATATCTTTATGATATGGATAGGCCTGCAGCAATGAAATTCCAAAAAGAAATAATGGTCTTATCCCTTCTAAAATAGGCATTTTTTTTGAATCCATACATGGTAATAATTCAAGAATGCTTGAATCACCATATATTACTTTCGATGCATATTTTAAATCATAAATATACATTGTAAAATTTGTTTTTATTAACTTTGTTTTTTTGTAAAAAGTTAAATCAACTTGTCTTATGGATAGTTCTTTTTCTAGCTCCCTCCTTAAATTATTTACATATAAATCAGTGTAATCATTATTAGATATTACTACTAGGTCATAATCATTGATAACATAAATTTCATTATCATAATTCAGGATTGATCCTTCATCCCTTCCAAAGCTTCCTGCTAGAATGATGGCATCCACATTCTCAATATTGTTTAATAAATAGTTAATAATTTTTTCAATATCGTCATCAATTTTCTTATTTGCAGCAGTAAAATTATTTAACATTATCTTTATAATTTAAGATTTAGGCTTTCTTTTATTAATCCATATACTTTTGTTAAGTTCTTAATATTTTTATCAATAAAGGGACTTTTGATGTTGTTTGATAAAATCATACAAAACCCCAATGTGCTTATATCAGAAGAATTATATCCATGCATACCTTTTAAGTTTTTATTAGAATTAAAAAAGTCTGGGTTTATTATGGTTCCTGAATTGCAAATAAAGCAAAAATCACCATATTTTTTTGAGTTAGGTATATTAAATCTTTCATAGTCACATCTTTTCACAACCTGACCAAGATTTCCAAACTCGTTTTCTAATAAATTAGATATTCTAATAAACTCATCCTCAGATTTTTTAATCTGCCAAAATCTAGCAATCGTTGAATCTAAAAAGTAGAATAAATTTTTAAAAGCGGGCTCATCTAGTTTTTTCTTAATTGTTGCCTCTATATCCACTTTGTTTTCTACTTCGGTCATCCCATGATCACCACATATAATAATTGTACATTCATCATCTTTTTTTAATAAATCATCTACGAAATCAGCAATTATAGTATCAACCTCAATCAAAGCATCTTTGGCCTGTCTAGAATTTGGGCCATGATAATGACCAACATAATCCATTTTAGAAATATATACAGGATAAAACTGATAATTATTATCCAAAAGATTTTCAAGAGTAATTCGAAGCCTGTATTGATCATCCCCAATTAAATTAGATGACATATCGGTAGTTGCCTTATTAAAAACGCCATTCGATAATTTATAGATAGAATTTCGTGAATTTGTAATTAAGCTATCTTTACCATCCTCAGTAAGACTTAGCTTTAAAAGAAGATCATATGGTATATTAAAGGGATAAAAAGTATGTTTTTTGTTTTTAAATATAATCCAAAAAACTCTTCTTAAGATCTTTTGAAAAATAGGTATAAATATAAATTTATCAAAAATTGAAAATAGTTTGATAGTTTTTTTATATTCCTTGTAGGGTGAATTTTTTGGATCAAGTCCAAATGCAGTAAAAAAACCTGTTTCTATTGATGTTTTTCCTGTTAATATCTCGGTTCTTTCGCAAAAACCAAAACTTGGTTTCAAATATTTAATGTATTTAGAGCTCTTTGAAAATTGAAATAGATTTGGCGTGTTATCTTGCGATATGTAGTCTCCTCTAAAGGCATCTAAAATTAATAATATTACGTTATTTTGATGGTTATTCATTCAGAATGATTATTAAGTTTTGAGCAAACAAAAATATTTTCTATATATAAGAAACATTATTCATTATGAAAAATTATCATACAAATTAGATCTTATTAAAATAAATAAAGATATTATTAAAAAGCCAAAGGCTCCACCTAAAATGATAAATAATATTCTAATCGGTGAATGCTTTTCCTCAGGTATATAGGGCTCCTCTACCGTCTTAAGTACATATTCTGATCTTACATTAGCTAACATTGAAGAATTAATGTTTTTTTCAATTAAAAAAGATATTGAATCGCGTAATGATCGCTCTGTTGCTGAGGTAAACTCGTTCTCAAAATATTCTCTAGCTAAATCAAGTTCTTTTATTTTACTCTCCTTAAAGACAGAGTTAATCTCATCAATGACGACTTCTAAAAAATATTGTGAGAATTCTGGCGAAGAGTGTTTAAAAGAAAAATGTATCAATCCTGTATCTTTATTTTTATAAACATTTAAGTCTTCAGAATAGATTTTTTTATGTATTTCTATATAGCTTTCACTTTCAAGCTTTCTGTCATAAATTAATTTATCTTTTAAAGATTCTATGGTTAACAAATGCTTTAAGAAAGTTCTAGACTTTACCGTTTCTATAACAACTGAATCAAGTTGAGATTTTTTGTTTAAATCAATACCAGCAGACTCAGCCAAACCACCAAAACTTGGCAATTCAATCGAAGGCATACTTATTTGCTCATCAGAAACAAGTTCTT
>MDTA01095543.1_pt1 | contig 25492 bp, 21 predicted proteins | sample 811151 | NCBI WGS metagenome assembly MDTA01 (sample SAMN05326648, study PRJNA326480) | marine metagenome | isolation source: seawater | place: Indian Ocean: South | collected 2010 | reverse complement strand
GCTTAATCTTACTTTTCGATTCAAATTATTCGCGAATAATGGTACAAAGTTTGGGGCACCTGGCAACAGAACGCCCCTTGATAATAATGAATAAAGACTTTTTTAAAAAAAAATGAAATCAATTGGGATAGTAATTCCGGCCTATAATGAGAAAGAGAATATATTAAAACTTATAAAAGCTATTAGGAGAAAAATATATTGTATTATTATTGTCGTTGATGATTCAACAAACCTTGAAACTCAAAAAATTATTTCAAAAAATAAGATTAAAAATTTAAAATATTTTAATCGTGGTAAAAAATCTGGTCGGGGATCAGCAGTTCTTTTTGGTTTTAGAAAATTAATCCAAATAAAAAAAAATATCGATTGCTTAATAGAAATGGATGCTGATCTATCTCATAGTCCTAATGAATTATTAAGAAATATAAAATTTTTTTTCAAAAATTCATCAGATTTATTGATTGGGAGCAGATATATTAAAGATAGTAAAATTTTGAATTGGCCATTATCTAGAAGAATTTTATCTAAACTTTCTAATATTTTAGCAAAATTTTTATTAGGCGTGCCTGTAAATGATTACACTAATGGATTTAGATTTTATTCTAAAAGAGCAGCAAAAACTATAATATCAAAATGTAATAAAACAGGAGGTGGTTTTATTATTTTGTCAGAAATAATTCTAATTTTATGGTTAAAAGGATTTAGAATTTCAGAAATTAAATCAATATTTAGAAATAGAACTAGAGGAGAAAGTTCTGTTAACCTCAAACTTATTTATGAATCTTTATTTGGTTTAATCAAACTTTATTTATTAAAAAAAACTACCAAAATTTAATTTTTTACTTTTTAAACCTAATTTTTTTAACTTTGATATATCAGCAATATGATATGTGGGTTTATTTTTTTTAAATAAAATTTTTTTTTTATATTTATTTCCAAAAAATTTTGCTACCTCTCTTAAATCTGTTTTTTTTCCACTTCCTATATTTATTACTCCAGAGTATTTTTTTTTCCATAAGAAAAAAATTATCCTTGAAATTTGTTTTGTACTTAAAAAATCACGGTAATGAATAAGATTTTCTAAAACCATTTGTTTTGGTCCTTTTTGAATTTTTTTCAACAAACTTGGAGCAAAAAAATTTTTCTCTCTATTATCAAAAATACTAAAAATTCTACCTATACAAAAATTAATTTTTATGTGTTTAAATCTTTTTGAGATATAATCTTCAGCTCTAAGCTTAGTCTCTCCATATTTTGAAATAGATTTTGTTTTACTCTTTTCAGTAATTTTTTTATTTTGAAAAGGATAAACATGCGAACTTGATGCAAAAAAAAACCAACTTATATCTTTTTGATATTCTATAATTCCATCTACTAAATGCTTAGTTCCATTATAATTTATATCTAAAGCTTTTTTATAATTATTATTAACCTTATAAGTTGGCACAATAGCAGCGAAATGAATAATAACATCAAATTTATTGTTTTTTAACCAATTCTCTAATTGTTTTTTTTTTCTTACATCACCTCTAAATTTAAAATATCTAAATTTATTGTTAACTTTCAAAAAAGTTTTTCCTAGGTTTCCCTTAAAACCCGTAATCCCACATTTTTTCATTGAAAATCTTTTATTTTTAATAATTTTTCACATAAAAAATTTAATGTTTTGTGTGTCATGTCATTTGTTGGCAATCCTATAAAAAAACCTCTATCTTCAATTTCCTGGGAAATTTTAAAATCTTTATTATTAAACTTAAATTTATATAGTTTGCAACTTTCTTGGTTAAGAAAATTTCCACTAAGAATAGGTCTTGTTTCAACTCCTGAAGAATTTAAGTAACTTAAAAACTTTTCTTTACTCTTTATATATTTTTTATTCAATAACAAAGGCAAGCCAAACCAACTTGGTTCCAAGTTTTTATTAGGTTCAAAAAAAATAAATTGATCATCCCATTTATAATGATTCTTTATTCTTTCAATTATCATCTTTCTATTTTTTGATCTTGATCGGATCATATTTTTTAATCTTTTTAACTGACTCAATCCTATTGCTGCTGTAAGATCCATTGGTCTCAAATTAAAACCAGAATTTATAAAATTAAAATCATTTTTTTTTCTTTTTGGTTTCAAGCCTCTGTCCCACCCATGAGACCTTAAAGTATGTATTAACTCATAATCTTCTTTTGTTTTACATACTATCATGCCTCCTTCACCAGATGTAATTTGATGTGAATAATAAAATGAATAAGTTCCAAAATCTCCAAAGGTTCCTAAATATTTTTTTTTATATTTTGATCCCAATGCTTCACAAGTATCTTCAATTAGATACATATTTTTTGATTTTACAAAATTTGATATAGCTTCCATGTTAGGTGAATTACCCAATATATGAATATTCATAATTGCTTTAGCTGTAGTGCTTTTTCTTAATAAATTTTCATTTAAACAATAATTATCTAATTTTACATCAATAAACTCTGGTTTGAGACCACATTGCACTAGTGGCCATAAAGAGGTTGACCAGCAAATTGCTGGTATAATAAATTTATCTCCAGGTTTTAATCTATTTTTTTTTTTAGGATTTATGAGTGCGAATGCAGAAAGTAAATTTGCTGACGATCCTGAATTAACCATGAGAGCATACTTTGAGCCTACAAATTTAGAAAAGGTATATTCAAATTTTTTTGTAATTTCTGACATTGTTAATTTCCTACTTAACAATACCTCAATACCTCGCATTATATCTTCGTTAGTAAATCCTTTTTCTAATAAAGGGTATTTTTTAGAATTATTATTAATATAATTATGTGATTTATTTATTAAATTTTCTAAAAATTTTTTATCTTTCTTTGAAATCATGAAAATCTGATTTATATCTAAATTAATAAGTTATTTATAATATCAAAATTATTATAAGGCCAGTATTTTATTGTTTTATAAATTTTTTTAAATCTGGTTTAAAATATTTTGGACCCTTCATTACTTTTCCATACTCATTATAAATTGGTTTACCATCATCTCCTAGTTTACTCATATTTGAATTTTGTACTTCATCAAAACATTTGTCTAAATTAATTCCAAACGCATGCCCAGCTCCATAAGTTACATAAAGTATATCAGTCAAAGCATCTGCTACTTCTAATATATTTTTAGTTTTCATCGCATCTTTTAACTCTTTGAGCTCCTCCTCTATAAGACTCAATCTTAAACTGTTAATTTTTTCAGTACTAAAAGACGGCTTATCCTTTACCTCCTGACCAAAAGTTTTCATAAAAATTCCCACTTTATCAAAATTTGTCATTTTGCTCCTGTAAGTTTAAATAAAATTAATATATATTTATTATAACTTCTTTTAGGAAACAATATTAAATGAAATTTAGGAAAGAATTTGACAGTATAGGAAATATTAAGGTGCCTGATGATAAATATTGGGGAGCATCAACACAACGTTCAAAAAAATATTTTGATATAGGAGAATTTTTAGTAAGACCAATACTAATTAAATCTATAGCTATAATTAAAAAAGCTGCAGCCATAGTTCATTCTAACGAAAAACAAATTTCACCTAATATATCAAAAGCAATTATAAAAGCATCTAATGAAGTTATTTCAGGTAAACTTGATAATCATTTCCCTCTTAAAGTTTGGCAAACAGGATCGGGAACACAAACAAACATGAATGTAAATGAAGTAATTGCAAATAGAGCAATAGAAATTTTAGGTGGCAAAAAAGGAAGTAAAAAACCTGTGCATCCAAATGATCATGTAAATAAATCTCAGTCTACTAATGATGTATTTCCTACCGCTATGCATATAGCAATTGCTATCGAAACGAAAAATAAGCTATTACCTTCTCTTGAGTTATTAAATAGTGAATTAAAAAAAAAAGTTTCTAAATTTAAAAACATTGTCAAAGTTGGAAGAACACATCTACAAGATGCTACTCCACTTACTTTAGGTCAAGAATTTTCTGGTTATCAATCTCAGCTACAAAACTGTATTTATAGAATTAAAGATGCATTAAAAGAAATTTATTTTTTGGCTCAGGGTGGAACTGCTGTAGGAACAGGTATTAATACTAAAAAAAATTTTGATAAAAAGATAATTAATGAAATTAAAAAAATAACAAAATTACCTTTCAAACCCATCAAAAATAAATTTGCAGGTTTAGCGGCTCATGATGAAATAGTGAATTTCTCAGGTACATTAAATACAACAGCAGTCTCTCTAATGAAGATTGCTAATGACATTAGATTTTTAGGTTCAGGGCCTAGGGCTGGTTATGGTGAACTTATTTTACCAGCTAACGAACCTGGCTCGTCTATAATGCCAGGAAAAGTAAATCCGACCCAATCAGAAGCAGTTACAATGGTTTGCGTCAAAGTAATCGGAAACCATAACGGAATAACAATGGCTGGCTCTCATGGGCATTTTGAATTAAATGTTTTCAAGCCTTTAATTGCACATAACATTTTACAATCAATTGACTTGTTGTCAGACAGTACTAAAAATTTTGCAAATTATTGTATTAAAGGTTTATTGGCTGATAAGCATAAGATTAAATATTTCTTAGATAATTCTCTGATGTTGGTTACAGCTCTAGCTCCACATATTGGATATGATAACGCTGCGAAAATTGCAAAAAATGCACTCAAGAACAAAACAACTCTTAAAGAAGAAGCTTTAAAATCAGGTTTAATCAATGAAGAAAAATATAATAAAATAGTTGATCCTAAAAAAATGGTTCAACCAGCATAAATACTAAAAAAATTATTTATAAAATTTTTGAATGTGATTTTATTGAAGACTCTATTTTTACTTGAATTAAATCTATCTAAAAATTCTTGTAAATTAGTATCAGCATCATTATCAATTTTTACATTATCAAAACTGATTTCTTTTTTATTAAAATTGTAAACAAAATCAATTTGGATTTGCTTAATAGCTTTTCTATCATTCTTTTTTATCTGAAAAGTTCTATAAAAATTATCAATATTTTTGAAATCAAAAATAACTCTACCCACTAAGTCAATTTGATCATTATCATAGTTTAACAAGCTTTCATTTAAAGTAATCTTAATAGCTTCTTTCCACATAATATTCGACTCTGAAAAGACTAATTCACCCTGTTCGATTGCTAATTTCAGATTAAGGTTATTGAGTTCATCAATATTTGTTATATTTTTTACATTTAAGTTTATATTTGTATTTAAGTTTCTGTTTTTTATAATTTCACTTTTTATTAGATCAACAGCTATCGAATCGTCATTAAATAAATTTTTTGTACTCAAGCCATCATAATTAAAATTTGCCAATAAGTAGAATGGTTTAAATTCTATAACTCCATTGTAATCATTACCAGACTCATCTGAATTAAATACTAAAGACTCTTTTTTAATTGTATAACTAAGTGATGTATTTTTATTAACAAATAAAATATCAAATAATCCTGTTAGATTATCATTATTATAATCAATTTCATTATTGATATTTAATCTTATCTTGCTGGAGTCAAACGTTGAATTTACTAGTTTATTAAATTTATCATTCTTAACAATAAATTTAAATGGTATGTTAAAAATTTCATTTTTTGACATCATAATATTTTGTAAATTATTTGAGTCATAAAAAAATTCAATTTTTTTTGCTTTATTAATAAATAAAACCTCATCTTCTTTATCTTTAAAAAAAATATTACTATCTTTAAAAATTATTTTATTTTCATTAGGTTCAGTTTTTACAAGATCTACGAAAAAAGAAAAATCGTTCTTATAGATATTAAAATCTGTTTTTTTAAAAATTAGGTCTTTTAAATTTGTTTTCTTAAATGAAAAAAAATTATTTATTGAAATGAACATTTTCATATTCTTGACATTAGCTATTTCTCTTTTGTCTTTAATTATCGAGAGATTTTTTGTCTGAAAGTGAGGTTTTGGCAATAAACCATAATTGAGTGATTCATTAAATTTTATTTCAAGCTTATATTTCTTAAAAATTTGATTCTTTATTTCTGTCTTAATTTCATTTTTATTGTAAAAAGTTGGTATTAAAAAATAAGTCAGTGTCGAAATAGTCAATACTCCAAGGACTAAAATTAGTTTATTATTAGTGCTAAATTTAAATTTTTTAAAATTTATTATGAAATATCTTAAATTATCAAAATAACTTTCAATTGTATTATTTATTGATAAGAAGTGTTTCTTAATTTTTTTAGCTAATATATTATGTTTACTCATAAATGTTTGATCAACTTATAATTAAAATTTTTAAATGGTAAACTCTGAATTTTTAAAAGATACAAATAAAGCACAAAAAGAGGCCATAATGCATATTGATGGACCCTTATTAATTGTTGCTGGAGCAGGATCAGGCAAGACCAAAGTCTTAACTAGCAGAATTGCAAATATCATTAGCCAAAAAAAAGCATTTCCAAATCAAATTCTTGCTGTGACATTTACAAATAAGGCTGCAAAAGAAATGCAAACGAGAGTTAGCAAAATTCTTGGATCTACCGCGACAAGCTTATCATGGCTTGGAACTTTTCACTCTATTTGTGCAAAATTGTTGAGGAAACATTCTTCAGCAGCCAATCTTAATTCAAACTTTACAATTATAGATACTGATGATCAAACAAGATTGATTAAAAATATTTGCAAAGCAGAAAATATTGATGTTAAGCAACTCGCACCAAGATATATTTTAGCAATTATAGATAGGTGGAAAAATAAAGGTTATTATCCTTCAGAAGTTATCATAAATAACAAAGACATTTACGAAAAAACTATCTTACCAATTTACAAAATTTATCAACAAAAACTAATTGACTTAAACTCATGTGATTTTGGAGACTTAATTTTACACTCAGTTAAAATATTAGAAAAAAATCCTGAAATTAAAGAAATTTACTCAAAAAATTTTAAATATATTTTAGTTGATGAATATCAAGATACTAATTTCATACAAAGTAAATGGTTGAATCTATTGGCTGAAAAAAATAAAAATATATGTTGTGTGGGTGATGATGATCAATCTATCTATAGTTGGCGAGGAGCTGAAATTAAAAATTTTTTAGAATTTGATCAAATTTATGACAATACTAAAGTAATTAGATTAGAACAAAATTATAGATCTACACAAAATATTTTATCTGTTGCATCTAATCTAATATCAAATAACCAAAATAGAGTTGGTAAAACTTTAATTGCAACATCAGAAGAGGGCGAACTTGTAAAATTAAATTGTTATAAAAATGGTAAAGATGAAGCTATTGGTATTTCCGATGAAATTGAGAAGATAAAAAAAAAAATTTCTTTTAATAATATCGCAATCTTGGTGAGGGCAATTTTTCAAACAAGAGAATTTGAAGAAAGATTTTTAAAAATTGGAATACCTTATAGGATTTTGGGAGGTACAAAATTTTATGAAAGAGCTGAAATTAAAGATGCCGTAGCTTATTTAAGGTTGATATATCAAACTAAAGATGACCTAGCTTTTGAAAGAATAGTTAATAATCCTAAAAGATCTATTGGAGATAATACACTTAAGAATATTCATGAATATTCAAAAGAAAATTCTTTTTGCTTAGAAATCTCAGCAAAAAAAATGATTGAAAATAATCTAATTAAACCCAAAGCAAAAATTGGATTATCTTCATTTTTAAGTTTGTTGGATAGATGGAGAAATGAATTAATAAATAAAAGGATTGGTCATGTGAAATTATTACAGATAGTTTTGGATGAGTCTGGTTATTCGGCCATGTTAAAAAATAAAAAAGATTTAGAAAATGAAAATAGACTAGAAAATTTAAAAGAACTTTTAAATGCGATGAAAGAATTCGATAATTTGGAGGGTTTTTTAGAACATGTTGCACTAGCAACTTCAGTTGATCAAGAATGGGATGGAGAAAAAGTAAATATGATGACTATGCATGCATCAAAAGGATTAGAATTTGAAGCTGTTTTTTTACCTGGTTGGGAAGAAGGTTTATTTCCTCATCAAAAATCAATAGAGGAAAAAGGACAAAATGGTCTTGAAGAAGAAAGAAGGCTTGCCTATGTTGGAATAACAAGAGCAAAAAAGAAAGCTATAATCTCTTTTTCAATGAATAGATTTTATCAGGGAGATTGGATTGATAGTTTGGCCTCAAGATTTATTGATGAGCTTCCAGAAAAATTTTTAGAGAAAAATTCACATTTTCAGGAAAGCAAAGATGAAATAGAAGATTTTGAATTTAACCAAGATATTGAAATAGATGATAATGAAAGAAGCCCAGGATGGATAAGGTATCAAAAAAGAATAAAATAAAAAAGAGAATAAAGAATTTAAAAAGTTTTTTTAATGAATTAGGTATTGATGGATATGTAATTCCAAAAAATGATGAGTTTTTTTCTGAATATTCAAATAAAGATAGGTTAAAAATAATTTCAAATTTTAGTGGTTCTGCAGGGTATGCAATCATTTTAAAAAAAAAAAATTATTTGTTTGTTGACGGAAGATACACTATTCAGGCTAGTCTAGAGTCTGGAGATAATTTTCAAATAAAAGATTATCAGAAAATTATTAATTGCGATCTATTTAAGAATTTAACTTTAGGAATTGATCCAAAACTATTTACATCATCTCAAATACAAAATTTCTTTCTAAAAAAAAATAAAGTAAAACAAATTCCAATTAATTTAATTGATAAAATTTATAGAAATAATAAACTTGTTATAAAACCTTTTTATTCTCTTAAAGATAAAATTGTTGGAGAAAATCATAAAAAAAAATTAAAAAAAATAATTTCTTTTTTAAAAAGAAAAAAATTAGATTATATTTTTATAAGTGCTCCAGAAAATGTGGCCTGGCTCCTTAATATTAGGGGACAAGATAATCCCAATAGCCCAATACCAAATTGTCATATGTTACTAGATCGTAAAAAAAATATTTATTTGTTGGGTGAAAAAAAAAAATTTTCAAAACTTATTGATGAAAAAAAAATTCACATTAAACAAATAATTAATGAAGAAAACTTTACTAAATTAATCGAGTCTTTCAAAAAAAGTAAAATTTCTATTGATACGAAATCATGTTCTTTGTTTTTTGAAAAAATTTTTGAAAAAAATTTAAAAATAATTAAAAATGACGATCCTATCTATTTGTTAAAATCAATGAAAAATAATATAGAAATTAAAAATATGATTAATTGTCATATTTTAGATGGTATTGCACTTACAAAATTTCTCTATTGGATGAAAAAAAAAAACAGAAAATCAATTACTGAATTTCAAGCACAAAATAAATTGGAGTCCTTCAGGAAAATGAATAAAGATTATCTATTCCCAAGTTTTAATACTATTGCAGGTGCAGGTAAAAATGGTGCCATTGTCCACTACAGAGCAACAAAAAAAAATACAAAATTTATAAAAAAAAATGATATTTTTTTATGTGACTCTGGTGGTCAATACAAATATGGGACCACAGATGTTACACGAACTATATGTTTCAATAAACCTAAAAAAAAAATTAAGGATATATTTACCAGGGTATTAAAGGGACACATTGCAGTAGCAACATCAGATTTAAATAATTTCAAAACAGGAAAATTAATTGATGTTCGAGCTAGAAAATACCTAAAAAAAATTAATTTAGATTATTTACATGGAACAGGGCATGGAGTTGGTTTTTTCTTAAATGTTCATGAAGGTCCACAAGGAATTTCAAAATATAATCAAACAATATTATCTGAAGGAATGGTGGTTAGTAATGAACCTGGGTATTATAAAAAAGGAAAATTTGGTATCAGAATTGAAAACCTTTTATTTGTAAAAAAAATTAATAATAAAAAACTTTTCGAAAACTTAACTCTCGTTCCAATAGACAGAGATCTCATTAATTATGAACAACTTAATCAAAATGAAAAAAATTACTTATTTAAATACCATTTAAATATTTATTCTAAGTTAAGTAAATATCTCACCATTCATGAGAGAAAATGGCTAGCTAGTCTTGTTTAAAATTTTTAACCATTCCTGTTGATCAATTATTTTAACTTTTAATTCCATAGCCATATCCACTTTTCTTTTAGTAGGTTTTTCTCCAATAATTAAATAATCTAACTTTTTTGATACGTTGCTTATTATTGATCCTGAATTTTCCTCGATTAACGATTTTGCCTCTGCCCTACTTATGCCTGTCAACTTTCCAGTAAACATAAATACTTTATTCTTTAGTAATCCATTCCCTTTAGTATCTATAGTATTTTTGATAAATAAGATTTTGTCCAATTCATTTATAACTTTTAAATTATCTTTGTTTGAAAAAAAGTTTTTCAATGATTTAATTTGAGTTTCACCTATTCCATCAATATTCAATAGTTCATTAAATTTATTAGTATTATGTAGAGCAATAAAATTTTTAGATGATTTTAAATTTCTTGAAATTAATTTTGCATTTTCTAAACCAATATGTCTTATTCCTAGTGAAAAAATAAATTTTTCTAATGAAATATTTTTTTTTTCATTAATTGAATACTTTAGATTATTGATTGATTTTTTTCCCCAACCCTCCATTTCTTCAATCTTTTTAAAATTTAAGGAAAATATGTCTTGAGGAAATCTTACTAAATTATTATGCCAGAAATTTTCAACAATCTTTTTACCAAATCCATCAATATTCATGGCTTCTTTAGATACAAAATGTTTTATTTTTTCTATTGATACTTTCTCACATTCGTACCCTTCACTTGAACATCTTCTGACAGCATCTTTTTTTTTGGTTGTTAAATTAAATTCTTTTACTGTTTTTGATCCACAAGATGGACATTCTTTCGGAAATATAAATTTTTTTGATTTATCTCTTTTTTTTAAATCTACTGAAACAATATGCGGTATCACATCTCCTGCGCGCTCAACCACAACTGTGTCACCAATTCTTATATCCTTCCTTTCAATTTCATCTTCATTATGAAGGGTAGCATTAGAAACCATAACACCTCCGATATTTATGGGAGATATTTTTGCTACAGGTGTTAATGCACCAGTTCTTCCTATTTGGATTTCAATATTATTTATTTTTGAAATACCTTTGTTTGCTGAAAATTTATGAGCTACTGCCCATCTTGGAGAATTTGCCACATAACCTAGTCTTTTCTGTAATTCAAATGAATTTACTTTGTAAACAATTCCATCTATATCAAAGTCTATTTCACTCCTTTTTTTTTCAATTTCATAATAGTTAATCATTAAATCTTTAATACTTGTAGTTACAATATTCAAAGGATTCACTTTAAAACCCCATTTATCTAAATTTTTTAAAAAATCTTTTTGATTGTTTATTTTGAGCCCTTTTTCAAATCCATAAGTATAAGCAATAAATTTTAATGGAATTTTTTTTGTATCTTCAGGATTTTTTTGTCTTAATGTTCCTGAAGCAGCATTTCTTGGATTTGCAAATTTATCCTCAAATTTTTTAAAGTCACTATTTTGAATGAATACTTCTCCTCTTATATCGATTTCCTTAGGAAAATTTTTATCTAAAATAATTTTTGGTATATCATCTATTGTTTTGAGATTTTCAGTTATATCCTCACCCTCTTTACCATCTCCTCTAGATAACCCTATTTTAAATTTTCCATTTATGTAAGTTAATGATGCTGAAATTCCATCAATTTTTGGTTCTGCACTATATTCAATTTTAAAATTACTACTCTGATTGAGATAGTTCAAAATTTTTTTTTCAAAGTTGACTAAATCTTTTTCATCAAATGCGTTACTCAATGAAAGCATCGGAGATTTATGGGTAACCTTTTTAAATATTTTGGAGGGTTTATAGCCTATGCTATCAGAAGATAATTCATTGTTTTTTAAAAAAGGATATTTTTTTTCTAATTGAATAATTTCATTTTTAAATTTGTCAAACTCTTGGTCAGTAATTAAAGGCTTACTTTTTTCATAGTAATATTGATTATATTTTTCAAATAATTTTATTTTTTTTGAATAATTTTTTTTAATCTTATCATCGTTCATTCTTACTCGAAAAGTTTTTTAAACTGCTTAATGATTCCTTTTTTGGGTTTTTCAATATTTTCATTAACTCTTAGTTTATCATAATCTTTATTAAAAATCGCATAAGATTCTTTATACCATTCACTTGATCCATAGTTATAGCCTAGCAGTTTGGCATATTTAGTTGACTCATCAATAAGTCCAATTCTGTAATAAATTTCAACTAATCTATGAATAGCTTCCTCAACGTATATAGTTCGATCATAATTTTCCAAAATATTTTTAAATCTATTGATAGCTGCAATCCATTTTTCTTTTTTTACATAATGTCGACCTACATAAATTTCTTTAGATGCCACTATATCATTTATATAATCTATCTTAAATTTAGCATCTAATGCAAAATCAGTTTTTGGAAATTCAGTAATAATTATTTGAAAAAGCTCTTTAGATTTTATTAAAGGGAATAAATCTCTTTTTTCATCTTCAATATTTTCAAAGTAACACATTGCCAATAGATAGTATGCATAGGGTAGTCTGTAATCTCTTGGATAAGTATTCATAAATCTCTCTAAATGAAAAATACTTTTAGAATAATAATCTTGAAGATAAAATGAATACGACGCCATAAGTGCAGATTTAGGGGCCCAGTCTGATTGTGGAAATAATAACTCAGCCTCTAAAAATTTAGTAGCAGCAAAGTATGGATCATTTTTTTTTAAACTATTCATCGCTTCAGTATAAGCTGATACTAATTCTGATTGTTGATCTAATTCTTTAATTAATGAAGTTTCTTCTTTTTTGGAAGAACAAGAATAAAACAAAAAAATCGAAAAAATTAATAAAGTAATTGTAGAATATCTCATAATTCAATAACGAGTGAATATTTTTAAATTACTTAAAAAAATTATGCAATAGATTTTAAGTAGCTTCTATTTATATATGAACTAGGAAGGTTTTTTTCTTTAATTTCAATGACAGAAAAATTATTTTTATCACTAAAAACATTTCTTAGTAACTGATTTGTCAGCTTATGACCACCATGTATACATTTGATCTTACCTACAATTTTGTGTCCAGCTAAATAAATATCTCCAATACAATCTAATATTTTATGATTGACAAATTCTTTCTTATTTCTAAGTCCACTTTTATTAAGAATGTCATGTTGTTTTACAACAATTGCATTTTCTAAACTTCCACCTCTAGCTAAACCTAATTTTTTTAATTTTTCAATATCTTCATAAAGGCAAAAGGTTCTGGAATTATAGACATCAAATAGATCATCTTCGTAAACATTTATTTTATTTTGTTGATTACCAATTGTTTGATTTTTATATTCCAATTGGAAATCAATTTCAAAATTGATATTATTTGGCTCTAAAGAAATAAATTTAGTGCCATCTTTTAATTCCACTTTTTTATTAATTTTAATAATTCTAATAGGCTCAGAACTTATATCAAAACCAGTTTCAATTATTTTATCTATAAAAACTTTTGCTGATCCATCTAATATTGGGACTTCTTGATTATCAACTTCTATAACAGCGTTATCAACGCCTAAGATAAATAGTGCGCCCATTAGATGTTCAATTGTTGAAACGCTTACTCCAAAGTCATTAGAAATAGTAGTACAAAAATTTGCACTTGTTACATTAAAGATACTAGGAATAATTGTATTATTTTTTTTTAAGTCAGTTCTTTTAAAGAGAATTCCTTCATTGGGTAGTGCTGGTTTAATACTAAGACTTACATTAGATCCTGTATGAAGCCCAACGCCATTAAAATTAATTTTATTCTTTACAGTTTTTTGATTTAAATTATGCACGCCTGAGAAAGTATTACTTAATAAGAAAATTAAAAAACAAGTAATATTACAATAAAATACCAAATTAATTAAAATGATAGAAAAAAACTCTCAAAAAACCCCTTCTTTCCTTGTTTTTTTGGGATTAATTGAACTTCAAGTTTATTTAAACCGCCCTCAATTTTAGAAATTAGACTAGTTAAATTGTCTTTATCTGTAAGGAAACTGTTAATATATCCTGCTGAAATAACTTTTTCTAGAAATATTTGTTTTTTTTTAAATAGGTCTTTAAAAATTTCAATCACTTTATAATGAACACAAACAAATCTTAAATCAATACATAAATAATTTTTTATAAATTTGTTTTCCAAAGAGTTGTGTGATTTGCCATCAATATTAACTTTTTCAATTAGATAATGTAAAATTATTTGATTTGGATGGCTCTTATTAATTTGCTGAAATCCACTATAAAGTAATTTTTGAATTTCCTCAATTGAAATATATTTGTTGTCAATTTTTTGTTTTAATGAAAGTTGAATTGAAAAAATTTCTTCATGTTCAAGAATTAAAATTATATTTTCTACAAATATTTTAATCTTTTTTTCAATCTCTTCTATTTTGTTATTAAAGAAAATTTTTAAATTGCTATTATCGAAATTATCAAATTTTTTATCAATTTTTTTATTTTCAGAAAAAACTATTTCAGAATTTTCATTATTTTTTACAAAAATTGATATTTCATCAGTTCCTATGTAAAAATACGTTTTATATAAGTTCTGACTTTGCATCAGTTTATAATAAGTTGATTTTTAACAGTTAAATTAATTTTTTTCTTTATCAAAAAATTTTCATTATTTATTAGTTCATAAGCTAAATCTAGTGATTCTAAAACATTTTCTTTGGGTAATTTTATTAAAACATTTTTATTTGTTTTGATATCCCATCTACCAGACTTAAGATAATAAAATTCACTTATATCATTATAATTAAAATTTGATTTATCAATTTGATTGATAAATATACTTAGATTTAACATTTTTGGTTTACCAAAAATATTTGGTAGATTCTTATTTAAATTTTTTGTTTTTATTAATTTAAAATTAGAGCCTACAAAATATAGATTGTTTTCCACAATTATATTTGCTATTGGAGCAACTTTTTCAAAAATTACAGTTAGTTGAGATGGATATATTCTTTGAATTGAAAACTCAGCTATCCATTTATTTTTAAATATTGCCGTTTGCGCTAAGTCTCTTTTTATAAAAAATATATTTTGATTTTTAAAAACCGACAATCTTTTTTTTAAGTCATTAATAATCTCAGTTTCTTTAACATTATTTGAACTTATAACTTCAATTTTCTTTACTTTAAAAAAATCAAATTTTGTGAAATTAAGATTATTAAATGTTGATAAAATTAAAAATAAAAAAACATATATTAAATATCTTTTCTTATTTGTTGACTGAAGCATTATTTAACATCCAATTTAACAATGACATAAAATTTATACCATAATACTTCGCAATTTCTGGAACTAATGATAATTTTGTCATTCCTGGCTGAGTATTTATTTCAAGCAAATAAAATTTTCCTTTATGATATCGAAAATCGGATCTGGTTATACCTTCACATCCAATCACTTTATGTGCTTTCATAGCTATATTTAAAGCTTGATTAATTTTAAATTGAGGAAGATCTACCGGAATAATATGATCTGTTCCAGCCTTCTTGTCATATTTTGCTTTGTAATCATAAAACTTCCTTTTTGGTTTAAGTTCAATGACTCCAAGTTTTTTTCTTCCCATTATAGCAACTTGAATTTCTCTACCAGGAATAAACTCTTCAATTAATATTTCTTTATAAAATTTTAATTTTGACAAATTTTTAGTTATATTTTTATTGTTACAAATAAAAACATTTAAACTAGACCCCTCATTTTTTGGTTTAATTACCACTGGAAAACCAAGTTTTTTTTTAATGACACTAATTTGAATTTTTTTGGAAAAATTATAAGTGATATATTTTGGGGTAAGTATTTTGTTTTTAATAAAAATTTTTTTTGATGCTTCTTTGTTCATAGCTAAGAGTGAAGCTACTGGTCCTGAATGAGTATAAGGAATTTTAAAAGTTTCTAATATTGTTTGTATATAACCATCCTCTCCAAACTGACCATGTAATGCATTAAATATAATATCTGGCTTGAATGATTTAATACCCAAAAGTAAGTTTTTTGGTTCACAAAGTTTTGTTAAATATTTTTTTTTTAATTCTTTTTCAACTTGTTTACCGGTTTCTAAACTAATTGCTCTCTCTTTGGATATACCACCATAAAGAATTAAAATCTTTTTCATGGATTATTAAAATCTTCTTTTTGTTAAATTCAATATAACTCCAGACATAATAGATATACCTATAATAGATGAACCTCCATAGCTTATAAAAGGAAGAGTCATTCCCGTTGTTGGAAATAACCTTATATTAACACCTATATGTATCATTGCTTGCATTAAAATAAGACTCGTACAACCAACCAAAACTAATTTTAGTTTATCCTCTTTTTCAAAATAAATTTTTTTAAATATTGAGTAGATTAATACTAAAAAAATTAGCAAAATTAAAATAATCGCAATGACACCAAATTCTTCAGAGATAACAGAGATAATATAATCAGTATGAGCCTCCGGTACCCTATTTTTTAAAGTCCCTTCACCTATTCCTTTCCCAAAAAAACCTCCACTAATTATAGAGTCTAAAGCTTTATCTGATTGGAAATTATATGTCCCTTTTTCTGTATCAAAAAAAGATAATAATCTATTTTTAATATATTCAAATTTTGAGACAAAAAAAATTAGATAAAAAAAGGCAAAAAGAAGGATTAAAAATAACACAAATAGAACCGCAATATTTACACCTGAGGAAAAAATTAAAACTAACCAACTAAAAAAAATTAAAAAAGTTTGTCCGATATCAGGTTGAACAGCTAATAATAAAGTTATAATCAAGGTGACTAAAAATGTTAATGAATACTTGTAAATATTTTTGTATTTTTGATTAGTCAAAATTAAACTAAGAAAAATAACGAAGAATGGTTTTACTAATTCGATTGGTTGGAATCTTGGAAGAAAATGCATATCGATCCATCTTTTAGAACCTTTAACTTCAATGCCTATTATTGGAACTAAAATTAAAAAAAATAAAGATAATAAGAAAAATAAAAAAGACAACTTAAAAAGATTATTTTGATTAATTTTAGATAAGAAAAAAATTACAATAATTCCTAAAAAAAAAAATATTAAATGTTTAAAAAAGAAAAGATAATCATTTGTATTTAATTTGTCTGAGGCGATTAAAGAAGTTGAAACTAAGGAAAAAAATAGTCCTGTAATAAATAATAATATAATTATAGAAAAAATAAATTTATCAATATTTTTCCACCATTCATAATAAAAATTATATAAAAATTTCTTATCTTCCATTTAGATATTTTTTAACTAATTTATCAAAATATAATCCTCTATCTTCAAAATTTTTAAAACTATCAAAAGAAGCAGCACATGGACTAAACAATAATGTTTTATTTGTAGATTGTGCCTTATCAAGTAATTCAAATACTCTTTTCATCGCATCTTTTAAGCTTTTAAAGCTTTCAAGTTGAATTTTATTTTTAAGTTTTTTTTTGAAAAAATTAGAATGTCTTCCATATATAAATGCTTTAATTTTTTTAAAATTTTTCTTTGGTAAAATAAACTTGTCCCCCTGTTTTGGTACGCCTCCTATCAACCAAAAAATATTTGGATACATCTTCAATACACCGACAGATGAAGAAAAACTTGTAGATTTTGAGTCGTTTATAATCGTCAAATTTTTTTTATCAAAGATAATCTGTTGACGATATTTTAATCCTTTAAAATTTTGAATTGTGTTTAAAAGTTTTTTTTTATTTAAATTAAATTCTTTTGATATAGCCAAAACAAATAATAAATTTTCAATATTTGTCTCATTTAAGAAATATCTGTTATTAACAGTTTTTAAAAATTTATTATTTTCTTTTGTATCAACTTGAATTATTCGACTTTTTATTTTACTAAATTTAAGCCCTTTATTTATTAGTGGATCATGCTTCTTTATAAATGCTAAATCTCCTTTTAATTGATTTTCTAACAATTTAAATTTAGCTTTTACGTATCCATTAACAGTTTTATGTCGTTCAATATGATCTGGTGAAATATTTAAAATTACTGAATAATTTGATTTAAATACTTTACTATAATCCAATTGATAAGATGAAGCTTCAATTATAAAAATTGTTTTTTTGTTGATATTATTTGCAGAAAGAACAGGATTTCCAATATTTCCTACTAACTTTACATCAAATTTTTGATTACGTAATACTTCGTATAAAAGTTTACAAGTCGTAGATTTTCCGTTTGTACCCGTTATAGTGATGCAGCAATTTTTATTAAATAAATAAAATATATCTAAATCAGTAATAATCTTATCCTTATTTTTTTTTAAAAATTTTGATAATTTACAATTGTTTTGATCAATACCCGGGCTTAAAATTATTTGATCAAATCTTAATTTTTGAATTTCGTTAACATTAATTATATTTTTTTTTATTTTTGATGATTTTATTTTTAATTCAAAATCATCATAAGCATAGACTTTGCACTTATTTTTTAAAAATTTTAATGTAGATAAGCCGCTTTTACCTAAACCATAAACTAATACTTTTTTTTTAAAAAAAAAATTCGAGATATTTTTCATTATCTTAATTTAAGAGTAGCTAGCCCAATCATTGCTAAAATAATCGAAATAATCCAAAATCTTATAACCACTGTTGATTCTGGCCAGCCCTTTTTTTCAAAATGATGGTGGATTGGTGCCATCTTAAATATTCTTTTTCCTGTGAGTTTATAAGAAATTACTTGGACCATTACTGAAACAGCTTCCAAAACAAAAAGGCCACCAGTAATTGCCAAAACAATTTCATGTTTAGTTATAATACCTACCGCCCCCAAAGAACCCCCAAGAGATAATGAACCTGTATCTCCCATAAAAATTTTTGCTGGAGGAGCGTTAAACCACAAAAAACCCAAACAAGAACCAATTATTGCTCCACAAAAAATTGAAATTTCACCTGTTCCTTCAATATATGGTATTTGCAGGTAATCTGAAAATACTACATTTCCAGTTACATAACTTATAAAAGCAAAACATGCTGCAACCAAAATTACTGGTACTGTCGCTAAACCGTCTAATCCATCAGTGAGATTTACAGCATTAGAGGAACCAACAATTACAAATATTGCAAAAGGAATAAAGAACCACCCAAGATTAATAATTAAATTTTTAAAAAAAGGAAAATATAGATTATTAATATCTTGGTATTCTGAAAAATAAACATAAAAACCAACTCCAACAATTGATAATAGAATTTGTAAAATTATTTTTAATCTAGATGTAATTCCTGATGAATTTCTCTGTTTAATTTTTTTGTAATCATCAAGTGCACCTAATAAACCGAAGGAAATTGCGATGTATAAACAAAATAAAATATTAATATTTGATAAGTTCCCCCAGCATAATACAGAAACTAATAATCCAAACAAAATTATTACTCCACCCATGGTTGGAGTTCCAATTTTTTTAACAATATGATCCTCTGGTCCATCATCACGTATTGGATTTAAAATTTTTTGATTTGAGAAAAATTTTATAAATGGACCTCCAATCAATAAAACTATAACTAAAGATGTGAAAAATGATAAACCAGTTCTAAATGTTATATATTTAAAAACGTTTAAAAAACCAAAGGTGTCTACAAAATTTAATAAAAATTGATAAACCATTAACTAAATCCTCTTAAATTTTTTACTATTTTATTAAAACCTGTGGCATTTGAAGCTTTGATCATCAGATAATCATTATTATTTATATCATTTTTAATCAATTCAATAATTTGGGAATTGTTGCTTAAAATTCTTCCTTTTTTTGATCTCGAAAGTTTATTGAAGATTAAATTCACATTTTTTCCTTTAACAAAAACCTTATCAACCTTTGTTTGATTTATAATAGGTGCAATAGATTGATGAAGTTTTTTTGAATGATTCCCAAGCTCTAGCATATCTCCAAGTAAGAGATATTTTTTTGATTTATTGGAATTAATTTTGTCATAATTTAATATTGCAGATTTTAAAGATAGAGGGTTCGAATTATAACTTTCATCAATTAAGTTAATATACTTATTATCAATTCTAATCTTGGAAAAATCACCTCTACCTTCAGGTATTTTAAAATTTAAAAAAATATTTTCTTCTAATTTAGAAATATCCTCATAAATATTTATTACTGCTAATGTAGCTAAAATATTATAAATATTATTTTGAAAATTATTTAATACTAAAAAAGATTTTTTTTGATTATTAATTTTGATATTGATTTTATAATAATTTCTATTTTTTTTAATTTTTTGAAATTTTATATCTGAGTTTTTATTCTTAATACCAAAAGAAATCACCTTAAGATTATTATTTAAAGCTAATTTTTTGTGTAATCTAAAAAAAAAATCATCTGAATTTAATACAACATAACCATTGGATTTTGTATTAAAAATAATTTCAGATTTAGCTAAAGCAATTTGACGGATATTTTTAAAATTTTTTGCATGAGCATAATTAATATTAGTTATTATGCTCACATCTGGTCTTACTATTTTTGACAAATAGTCAATTTCTCCCTTTTTATCCATACCAACCTCTAAAACTCCATAATTATCAGTTTGACCTAAATTGAATAAACTTAGAGGAACTCCGTATTTATTATTATATGATTTTGGTGAAAAACTAACTTTGGAGATCTTCTTTAAAGTATTTCCTAACAATTCTTTTAGAGTAGTTTTTCCACAACTACCGGTTATAGCAATTATTTTTGTATTAAGATTTTTCCTAAAAATTATAGAGGTATCTGTTAAAAATTTAAGTGTGTCTTTAACTTTAATCTGTCGTTTAATACTTAAGTTATTTTGAATTTTATTAACGATTGCGATCGATGCTTTTCTTTTAAATGATTGTTTTACAAATTTATTTCCATCGTTTTTTTTACCTTTTATTGCAAAGAAAATGTCATCTTTCATTATTTCTTTTGAATTGATCCTTGCCTTGTTGATAGTTAAAGAAGGTAAAAATTGTTTATGTCCTGATACTTCTTGAATAATATTTAATTTAAGATTGTTTGATAAACTTCGGTTTTTAACCTTAATAGCACTTAAGATTATATTTTTATCTGAAAAATAAATTTTTTGTTTACCCATATCTTGAATTTTTTCATGACCCTTTCCCGCAACCAATAAAATTTCACCTGTATTTAATTTTTTTATTGCGTCAACTATTGCTCTCTTTCTATTAGAAATCTCTATAATTTTATTTCTTGATATTCCTCTTTTTATGTCTTTCCTAATCTTGTTGGGATTTTCATATCTTGGGTTATCATCTGTAAGATATATTTCATCAGAATAATCATCAGCAATTCTTCCCATTTTTGATCTTTTATTTTGATCTCTATTTCCTCCACAACCAAATAATGTAATAATTTTTTTATCAGGAAATTGTTCTCTTAAATTTAATAGACATGTTTTTAAAGCACCTGGTGTATGTGCATAATCAAGAATTACTTTTGATTGATTTTTAATTTTTCCAACTTTTTCAAACCGTCCTTCGACTGATTTAATTTTTGGAATTACTTTTAAGATTTTATTCATATCTATATTGCTTTTTTCAGCAGCAATAATCGCCATTAAAATATTTTTTAGCTGTATCTTTCCTATTAATTTAAGATTAATTTTTTTTATAGAATTTTTATATTTTATTTTTAATACTTGAGTTTCATCCTTAAAAAAATGTGATAAAATTTGAAATTTATAATTTTTGCTAAAAAGGCTATTTATTCTCAAACCTCTTCTCAAAGAAATCTTTTTGATTTTTTTAAATTCATGTATTTTGTCATCTGTAATCACATTTCCCTTTTTTTTTACAAGTTTTTCAAATAAATAAAGTTTTGCATTTAGATAATCATTGAGATTTTTATGATAATCCAAATGATCTTGAGATAAATTTGTAAATATACCAGAATTAAATTGTAAACCATCAAGTCTATTTTGTTTAAGACCATGACTAGAAGCTTCCATAATAACATTATTGATTCCTTGATTTTTAAGTTTTTGGAGTATTTTTGCTAATTGCAAAGGATCAATTGTTGTATTCGATAAATTTTGATTAATATTATTTGATTTGACTCCCAATGTACCAATTGAAGCTACTTTTACATTATTCAATTTTAGTATTTGATAATAAAAATCTGCAATTGATGATTTTCCATTAGTGCCTGTAACAGCAATTAAATTTTCAGGTTTTTTTTTATAAATTTTAAAAGAAACCTCAGCAAGTAACTTCCTAATATTTCTAGATTGGATATATATGACTCCATTTTGAAAACTTTTAATCTTTTTTTCAGATATAATTATTTTAGCTCCTTTTTTTATCGCTTTTGATATGAAGTTATTTCCATCAATTTTATTTCCCTTAATTGCAAAAAAAATATTATTTTTTTTTACCTTAGCGCTTTCAAATGAAATGCCTGAAAAAAAAACTTTTTTAAATTTTTTTTTGATATTTGGAATATAGTCTTTAAGTAGCATTTGTTAGTTAACTTCACTGTATTTTGTGGCTAAAATAGGCCCAATTTTTTCTATAATTTGACCTGTAACTTCAACTGTGGTCCAACCAGCAGTATTAAAAGGTGTACCTTTATATTTTATATTTGAACCATCTCTATAACTATAAATATAATCTTTACTTGTTTTTGGTTCATCTAACATTACTGCTAAAACATACTTTGGCTCTGAGATTGGAAATATAGATATAAATGTATTAACCTTTTTTTTTGAGTAAGCTCCACCTAAGCTTTTTTGGGCAGTTCCTGTTTTTCCTCCAATTTCAAAACCATCCACATTAGCTAGAGATGCTGTACCCTCTTTTGTGGTCACAATTTTTCTCAAAATTGGTAAAATTTTTTCTGAAACTCCATCATTTAAAATTTTTTTTTTTTCTTTTTTCTTATTGTTTAGAATTAATGTTGGTTTTATCTGGTATCCACCATTAGCGATAATTGAATAAGCTTTAGAAAGTTGAAGTAAGGTAGTTGTTATGCCATGTCCAAAAGACGCTGTTGCTAGTGGGCATTTCCCCCAATTAAATTTAATAGGTCTGCCAACTTCTTCTATATCAAAATCTATTTTATCTAAAACACCAAGTTTTGATAAAAATAATTTAAATTTTTTCTCTCCTACTTTTTGACCGATTCTTACTGAACCTATATTTCCAGAACGAATTAAAATTTGATCAGCTGTTAAATTTGATGGTATTTCATTGTCATATTCTTTAATAGAAAACCCAGCACAAATTAAAGTTTTTGGCAATTCAACAAATTCTGTCTCAGGTTCAATAATGTTTTCATCGAATGCAGCTGCTAATGTGAATGTTTTAAAAACAGATCCAAATTCATAAACTCCTTTAGTTGCTCTATTAATATAATTTAAATCAGAAATTTTTTTTCTTTTATTCGGATCAAAATCTGGAAGAGATACTAATGATAAGATGTCCCCATTATTTACATTCATTAAAATTGCTGCGCTACCTTTGGTTCTAAAAATTTTGTTAAATTTAGATAGTTCATTTCTAACTAAAAATTGAATATCTTTATCAACAGTTAATTTAATTGGAGTTTGCTTTTTTTTAAGATCTTGATCCAAGGATTTTTCTAGACCAGATATACCATTATTTTCATTATCAATTTGCCCGATTATATGACTAAATAAATTTTTTTGAGGATATACTCTAATTAAATTATCTCTTGGTTCTAATGACTTATCACCAAGTTGCATTACTTTTTCATAATTTTCTACGGAAATTTTTTTTTCAAAATAAAAAAATTTTCCTTTTTCAATTTTTTTTTTTACTTCAAGATAATCTTTGTTTGGGAAAATATATTTTAAATTCAAGATTAACTTTTTTTGATCAATAATTTTTCTTGGACTTATACCTATATCAATTGAATCGATTGTTTTTCCTATGTAATCACCATTAATGTCAACTATATCTGCTCTATATAGATTATTTAAGGGTTGAATTAGTTTGTTATTAATTTCTATCTTAGATTTACGTGAACCTAGATGAGCCAAATGTATTGAATAAATAATAGATATTATTAAAAAAACAAAAAAAATAAAAGCAATTCTATTAAATGATATATTTATTGAAGAACCATTTTTTTTATAAATAAAATCATCTTGTTGATGCTCTAAAAAAATTCTATTATTTTTATTATTCATTAGTAAACTTTAATTCCTCAATTTCTAATTTCTCTAATCTTATTTTGATTATTTTTATGTCTTTTACATTTGTTATTATTAACTCATCGTCAAAATATAAATTTTGAAAATCAATCAACTTTTGAGTTGAGCTAAGAAAATTATGTTCTAATTTAATATTTTCAAAATCTTTCTCTAATTCTCTTATATTTTCTTTTATAGAAAAAATTTCATCATCAATCTTTTTCGTTGAATTTTTAATAAATGCGGTAGATATGATTAATAAAAATATTATAAATATAAAAATTGATTTTATCATAGTTTATTACCAAGATTTTCTATTTTGATTAAATTTTCAAATTTCTTTAATATATCAGTATCAAAATCATAAAAATCTTCTTTTTTAATTGCATATCTTAATTTTGCAGACCTAGAAGATAAATTTTCTTTAATCTCTTTTGCGGATGGAATAATTGGTTTTTTTTCTATTCTATCAAATAGCAGTTTTGGTTGATTAATTTCAGGAACATATCGGGAAAAACTTTTATTTTCTGAAAGACTTTTGAAATAATATTTTACAATCTTATCTTCAAGAGAATGAAAAGTAACAACTGCTAGAATCCCACCTTTTTTTAATACTTTTGTTGCAGATATTAGCCCATTAATTAATTCACTAATTTCTTTGTTAACAAAAATTCTTAGTGCCTGAAAAACTTTAGTGGCATTATGAGTTTTGTAATTTTTTCTTTTCTTGCTACTTTCAATAATTTTAACAAGATTTTCATTATTTATTTTTTCTTTTTTTCTTTGTTCTACAATTTTCAATGCAATTTTTTTAGCCTCTTTTTCATCTCCAAAAAATTTAAATATTTTTTGCAAATCAGCTGCATCAAGTTTATTAACAGCATCTTCAGCTGAAAATTCATTTAAACCCATTTGCATATTTAAATCACCCTTTGATTTAAATGATAATCCTTTTGAAGTATCTTTTATTTGTGTGAATGAATAGCCTAAATCAAAAATTACAGCTCTGATATCTTCATCTTTTAATTTGAGATTATTTAATTCACTGAATTTTTTATTCTTAAAAATAAATCTATTAACAAAAGAATTTTTAATCTCTTCTGCTTTTTTTTTACTTTCAATATCTCTATCTAAAGCAATTACTTGAGTATTCTTATATTTTAATATTTCTTTTGTGTATCCACCTTGTCCAAATGTACAGTCAATAAATGTGCCACCATGTTGAGGGGTAATAATGCTAATGATTTCATTAAGCAGTACCGGATAATGTTTTGGAGCATCCAATACCATGGTGGCTTACATTTATTTTTT
>MDTA01127215.1_pt1 | contig 25497 bp, 26 predicted proteins | sample 811151 | NCBI WGS metagenome assembly MDTA01 (sample SAMN05326648, study PRJNA326480) | marine metagenome | isolation source: seawater | place: Indian Ocean: South | collected 2010 | reverse complement strand
GTTTGGTGCACAGAATCTTGCTTTTGATACAACTAATTCTACAAAACTATCATTTAAAAAAGAATGGATAACAAAAGATAATATTTTTAATTTATACTCAGAGCTTAATAAGTCAGCTGATGTAATCTCTTTAGATTTAGATGGTAATGATATTTATTTAATTGAAGCATTATTAAATAATAATGTATCACCAAAGTTATTCATTATTGAGTATAATGCTAAATTTCCACCATCAATTGATTTTAAGATAGATTATGATAAAGATTTTATTATTGATTATGGAGAGGATTACTATGGGGCTTCTCTATCTTCATTTAATTCACTTTTTGTTGATTTCGGATATCAACTAGTCTGTTGTGATATAACTGGGTCAAATGCATTCTTTATTCACAATTCTTATAGTGATAAATTTACAGATATTCCATCTGATATAAATGATCTTTACTCAGAACCATTTTATTTTCCAAGAAATAAAAAAATGCATAATACATCAATTAAAACTTTAGAAAAATTAATTAAATAATATGAAAAATATTACACTATTTTATAATCCTAAATGTAGTAAATGCAGAAAAGCATTAGAGATACTAAAAAATAAAAATATTGAGCCAGAGCTATGTTTTTATCTAGAGGGAAATTTAACTAAATCACAAATCAAAAGTATACTAATTGGTCTTAATCAATCTCCAAGAGCAATAATGCGCACTGATGAAAAGGAATATAAAGAGTATGGTTTATCCGACAATAAACTTTCTTCAGATAATCTAATTAATTATATTCTTAAATATCCAAAACTGCTTCAAAGACCAATACTTGTAATTGGAGACAAAGCAGCAATTGGAAGACCCCCTGAAAATATCTTAGAAATTTTATAATTACTTTACTTGAATAAATTTGTTAATTTGTGTAATCTATGAGAACTCAATGAGAACTTTGTAAGATGACTATTTTAACCAAAAAAGAAAAAGATACGCTTGAATTTATAGAGAATTATTATAAAGATTATAACGAATATCCATTGCTTAAAGAAATTGCGAAAGGGATTGGTATTAAGTCTAAGGGCGTTGTCCATCGTTATATTAAATCTCTACAAAAGCTAGGTAAGATACAAAAAACTTCAAGAAAACATCGCGGTTTACATCTTAAAGGAGATAAAAAACTATTCTTACGATCTCTCGGCAAGATAGCCGCTGGCGGGCCTATCGAAGCAATATCAGATCAACAAAAAATTGAATTAGAATATCTGTTTACTAATAAGAAATCTTATGCCTTGAAAGTTAAAGGCGATTCAATGATTGAGGCTGGAATTTTTGATGGTGATTGGGTCATAGTAGAAGAGAGTTCCCGTATTCATCCCTCAAAAGTACACGTAATTTTGATTGATAATCAAGATGTAACACTTAAGTTTGTTAAAAAAAATAACTCAAAAGAAGTAAAGTTAATTCCTGCCAATAAAAAATATAATGAAAAAATCTATTCAGTTGATAGAGTGACTATACAGGGCCACGTTGTTGGTCAAGTTCGAATATATTAAAATGAATGAAAAAGTTTTTATTCATGTTGATATGAATGCCTTTTTCGCTTCCATTGAACAGAGAGATTATCCAAATCTTTTAGGAAAGCCTATTGCTGTTACTAATGGTATGCATGGATCATGTATTATTACTTCATCATATGAGGCAAGAGCATTTGGAATAAAAACAGGTATGAAATTTTATGACGGTAAAAAGTTATGTCCACTTTTAGTTAGAAGGCCATCAAGACCTCATGTTTATGCAAATGTATCTACTCATATAATGAAAGTACTAAGAAATATTACACCCGATATAGAAATATTTTCAGTAGACGAGGCTTATTTAGATCTTACAAATTGTATGAAAATTTATAAATCAATCAACGAAGTTGTTTATAAAATAAAAGATCTAATTTATGAAAGCGAAGGTCTTAAATGTTCTATAGGCATTTCATATAGTAAATCATTAGCAAAATATGCATCTAAACTTAATAAACCTGATGGTATTACTTTTATTAACAAAAGTAATTACAAACTATATCTAAATAATTCTCCTGTTGAATCTTTATGCGGTGTATCTAAAGGCATAAAAAAATTTTTAAATCTTCATGGAGTATATAATTGTTCTGATATGAAAAATATTCCAATTAGTATATTAGCGAATAGGTTTGGAAATAAAGGTAGAAAAATATGGTTAATGGCTACTGGAACTGATTTCGAAGGTTTATTGAAAGATTCTGAACATCCTAAATCCATCGGACATGGAAAAGTGCTTAAGCCTAATACAAAGGATTTATATATGGTAAAAAAAATATTTTTAAAACTATCTTTTAAACTTTCAAAAAGATTGCGAGCAGGAAACTATGAAGCTAATTTGTTTTTAATTGGCATCAAGATAAAATCCGGATGGTTTCAAAAGAAATTTAAACTAAAAAATTTAATTTCTGATCAAAAAAATATTTTCAAAATATGCATGTTTTATTTGAACCTATTTAGTCCTCAGATAGGGATTTATCAAATTCAAGTAACAGCTTTAAATCCTTCTAAGATAAATATTCAAAAATGTTTATTTAGAAAAAAAGATAATTACCACGATAATATAGGTGAAGTTATTGATTCGATTAATAATAGATTTGGGAGTAATTTGATTTTACCAGCTAGATTAAAATTTGATAGAAATGATTCTCCAGATGTCATTGCTCCTGCTTGGAGACCAGCAGGTCATCGTAAGTCTGTATGAAAAAGGCCGAGGGGGTAGATTCGGCCTTTTATTAAAGGGGTGGGGATATGACAAGTTGTCTACATCCTGTCTAAAACAATATCCTAACAAAACGAATGTGTCAATAAAAAAAGTGAACAAAATATATACAAAATACAAAAAAAGTGCTATTGTCCGATAAATAATAGACAATACTTTGACAAAAAGCATGGAAAATATAATAATTAACAACAATAAAACCGATAATATACAAAACGGATACAAGGTGAAGGAAGATTTATCTGCAAAACCAAGACATTTGATCCAGGTGGTTAATAGAAGAACTGGATTGAGTTCTGATGTGATAAGAGTATGGGAAAAAAGATACCAAGCTGTTATTTCTCATAGAAACGATACGAATAGACGGCTTTATTCCGACAAGGATATAGACAAGTTAACCTTATTGAAACGTGCAATCGCTGCTGGCAGAAGAATTGGAGATATAGCAAGCTTATCATACGACGACTTATTTGAACTAGTCATGGGAGATGAGTCAAATGCTGCAACCGGTTATAAGAGACCAAGTACGGGCACTATCATGGAACTATTTGATGAATCCGTTTCATGCGTCAAAGAAATGAATAGTTGGAAATTAGATAATGTATTATCAAACTCCATGGCTATCTTGAGCACTAATGACTTTTTAATCGAGTATCTAAAACCATTAGTTAACTATATTCAAGACGAATGTTCAAAGGGCAACATGAGGTACGCCCAAGAGAAGATGTCTAAATTATGTATAAGAACGTGTTTAAATAGCTTATACGTAAAGTTACGTTCATCAAAAGAAGATTGCCCTAGAATGGTAATAGGCTCACTAATATCTGAATATGAAAGCCTAGATACATTAATGCATATAATTGTAGCTCAGAACGTTGGTTGGGATATCACATATATAGGAAATGGAGTGCCTCATGATGAAATATCATATGCCGCATCTACAGTAAGAGCTCAACTTGTAGTTTTGGCCATTAATAACCCTAGAGACATTGCCAGAAAGATTTATGAAATCAGACATATCAGAAAGAATGCAGAAAAAACAGAAGATATAATACTTATTGGCTCTCAATGTAGCGAATATAGACAATTAACTAATGAGTTCAACATAAATATTTCAAACGAGCTCACAGCTTTTAGACTTAAATTAGAAAGACTATATAGTTTAATTAGATAAGGTTTTCATCAAATTTTCCAATGACAGTATCTCATTCTCAATTTTTTGTTTATTAGTAACATTTTGAGTAATAATATCTGCTGGGGCTCTTTCTATAAAATCTTTATTATTGAGTTTTGAATCAATTTTTGTTTGTATATTCTTTAATTCCGAAAGTTTTTTACCTATTCTAGCAACCTCATCATTTATATTGATCATTGATTTTATATGAAGATAAATTATAAAATCTTCATCAATAAGATCTATGTAGTCATTATCAGACGATTCTATGCTATCACAAACATTTATTGAAATATTAGCAAGGTTGTTTATTAAATTAGAATATTGATTTAAATTCTCATACAATATTTTATTTTTTGTAATGATAGTTGTTTTAATTTGTTCTTTAGGATGTATTCCTAGTTCAGTTCTAGTCTTTCTAATTTTTTTTATAATATCCTGAAGCATTTCTACTTGATCTATAACTATATCCTCTCTTGTAATTCTTATTAATGATGGAAAATCAGATGTTATAAGACTATCTTTATCAACAAAATTTAATTTTCGTAATTCGCTCCATATACTTTCGGTAATGAATGGTATTACAGGATGGCAAAGTTTCAGAATTCTATTCATAGAAAAGATTAATATAGATTTTGTTGTGTCATCAAGATTATTTTTTGCAATCTCAAGATACCAATCACAATATTGATTCCATACAAACTCATAGATACTATTTGCCATAAGATCAAATCTATATGAGGATGTATATTTCTTAAAATCACTGACAACATTATCAAGCTTATATAATATCCACTTATCAAAAATATTAATTTTTGTAAAATTTACGTTCTCGTTATATTCAAAGTCTTTACAAGAAATAATGATATATCTAGATGCATTCCATAGCTTATTACAAAAATTTCTATAGCCTTCTATCCTATTTAAATCAAAATTTATATCTCTTCCAGTTGAAGCCATAGCACAAAAATTAAATCTAAGCGCATCGGCGCCATATTCTTTGATTCCATTAGGAAAGTCTTTCTTGGTCTTCTTTTCTACGTTAACTCTTTGTTTCTCTGAAATAAGACTTTCAGTTCTTTTAATCAGCAGATCATCAAGGTTTATTCCTTCTATTACATCGATAGGATCAATTACATTCCCTACAGATTTTGACATTTTTTTTCCTTCGGAGTCTCTTACTAATCCATGAATATAAATTTTCTTGAATGGAATATCCTTTGTAAACTTGATACTCATCATTATCATCCTTGCAACCCAGAAAAATATAATATCAAATCCAGTTACTAATAAATTAGTAGGAAAATACTTATTAAAAAAAAGCTTATCTTTCTTCCAATCTAAAGTTGAAAAAGGCCATAATGAGGATGAAAACCACGTATCAAGCACATCATCATCTTGAATAAGTTTAATATTGGCATCTATATCATATTTTTTTCTTACATCTTGTTCATCAGAACCAACATATATATTTTTATTTTCATCGTACCAAGCAGGTATACGGTGACCCCACATAATTTGTCGACTTATACACCAATCTTCTATATTTTCTAACCAATTAAAATAAATCTTCTCCCAGTGAGTTGGTACAAATTTTACTTTCCCATCTTTGACAACAGAAATACCTTCTTTTGCTAAATCTTTCATATTCATGAACCATTGGCTAGTTAAAAGAGGCTCTATTACTTCACCCGTTCTTTCTCCAACAGGTATAGTGGTTTTATAAGCTTCTTTATTCACATAAAATCCGTTTTTATCTAGTATTTCAATTATTCTATTTCTAGAATCATGTATATTTTCTCCAATAAAATCTTTATGAACACTTTTATTAAAAGTACCATCTTTATTTATTATATTTACAAACTCAAGTTCGTGCTTAACTCCAATTTTATAGTCGTTGAAGTCATGAGCAGGAGTAACTTTTAAGCAACCGGTCCCAAAGTCCATATCAACAATTTCATCACTTATAATTGGGATCTTTTTATTCAGTAAGGGTAGTAAGACATTTTTGCCAATGAACCTATTATATCTTTCGTCATTAGGGTTTACACAAACGGCAGTATCACCAAAAAACGTTTCTGGCCTTGTCGTAGCAACTATTAGATACTCATCAGAATCAGATACTGGATATTTTAAATTATATAAATAACCTTCTGCCTCTTTATTTAAAACCTCTAAATCAGATACAGCAGTCTGTAATTTAATATCCCAGTTAACAAGTCTGTTTCCTCTATAAATAAGGCCCTCATCATAAAGCTCTATAAAAGTATTTTTTACAACATCTGATAAATCATCATCCATCGTAAATCTGTTTCTTGACCAATCTGCTGAAGAGCCTAAACGTTTTGTCTGATTTATAATAGTATTTCCTGATAGCTCTTTCCATTTCCATACTTCATCGATAAATTGTTCCCTATTATAGTCACTCAATTTTTTATTTGATTTATTAATTCTATTTTCAACAACAAGTTGTGTCGCTATACCAGCATGGTCAGTACCAGGTTGCCATAGAACACTCTTACCTAACATCCTGTGATATCTTACTAGTACATCGATGATTGTATGTTGAAATGCATGACCCATATGTAAAGTCCCAGTTACATTAGGAGGAGGCAGTACAATAGAAAACTTAGTATTTGAATCCTTTGGTTCAAATGATTTGTCATCTTCCCAAGCTTTATAGATTGTTTTTTCTATTTCTTTCGGATCATACTGTTTTTTCATTGATAGTTTCTATGTGTTAGCTCAAACTTGTTACTTTTATATTTCATATATTTCTCTCGACTAATATTTTTTCTATTTTCATCATGACCAACAAACTCATATATCACTACATCGTTTTTAAGAGTAACTAATGCATTATTTGTATTATTAATAATTGTACTGTATTTTTTGAGAGGTTCTAAGCTTATATCCGGTAAATCCGACATGATTAGTACTGGTGCATCAACTTTATCATCATCCTGATATATCTTATGCGGTATGAAACTATTCTGTTCAAATGACCATAGTAAATTATCAAATTTTTCCATTGAATTATCGTCAACTAGGATTATAATTTTTCTTTCTTTTTTATATAATACTTTTACAGTTTCACATAGGCAATATTTCTCATCTTGTGAATCATCCAATGAATAGAAGTTGACTATAGATTTCAATTTACTAGTTTGACATTACAAAATCAGTTAGTAACTTTACAGGTCTTCCGGTAGATCCTTTGTTTATCCCTGTTTCCCAAGCAGTACCAGCAATATCTAAATGTGCCCATTTATAACTCTCTGTAAAGTTTGCTAAAAATGCTGCAGCTGTAATTGCACCACCATATCTACCGCCTATATTTTGTATGTCAGCAAAATTTGTTTTCAATTCATCAAAATATTCTTTATACAATGGTAGTTGCCATACTCTATCACCAGTTTTGTCTGCAGATTTTATTATTTTTTTTGCTAAACCTTCGTCATTACTAAATAAACCTGAAGGATATTTTCCTAATCCAACTAAGCATGCTCCAGTTAGTGTTGCCATATCCAGAACATATCTGGGTTTAAATTTCTTTGCAAAAGTTAGAGCATCGCATAGTACTAATCTTCCCTCTGCATCGGTATTGAGAATTTCTATTTTAATTCCTGACATGCTCGTGTAAACATCCCCGGGCCTAGTTGCAGAACCACTCGGCATGTTCTCTGCACACGCCAATATACCAATAACATTATTCTTTAGTTTCATCTCTGCACATGCTTGCATTGTTCCTATAACAGAACCTGCACCTGACATATCATATTTCATTTCATCCATTGTTGATGCAGGTTTCAATGAAATACCACCTGTATCGAATGTTATACCTTTACCAACAAGTACTATCGGTTTTTTATCTTTTACTGGCATGTATTTAATAATTACTAACTTAGCTGGTTGATCACTTCCTTGAGACACTGATAAAAGTGAGTTCATTTTTAGTGCTTTCATTTGAGACTCGTTAAGTATTTCAACTTTTAGTTTGTTATTTTTCTTTTCAAGTTTTTTTGCCTCTCTTGCCAAATAGGTAGGATTACAAATATTAGATGGCGTATCACCAAGTTTTCTTGCCGTATTTAGACCGTTTGCAATTGCTAAAGCATTTAGAGTAGTTTTTGAGAAATCAGCTTTTGTGATATTGTTTTTTGTTTTAATAGAACAAACTTTTATTGAACTTTTTTTATTAGAGTTATAGTTATATAGTGACTTTTCAATTTCGATCACTGCAGCTTGTATAAGATTTACATTTTTAATCGTGATGTTCGACAAATCTATTAATATATTTGTAAGCTTAAGGCTGCTTATTTTACCAAGTATGTTTTTTATACTTTTTTCAAATATCTGTATACTTAAATCTTTCTTTTTCCCGAGTCCAGCAATTATATAATTATCCTCATATAGTCTGCTAAAGAAAGAGTTAACTTCGCCAGCTTTACCCTCGATTTCACCTCTTTTACATGAATCTGTAATATCATCCAATGCAGCTCGCTTTATACCATGTTTGGCTGAAAATGATAAATTGTCTTCAAACGCAAATATTACGTGTAAGTCAGAATTTTTACTTTCTATGTTAGAGTTTACGTATTTCATGATATTTCCATATAATAAGTTATACTAATAACAAAATAGATTAACATTTTTATTAGTTGTTGTAATTAGTACTTTGAATTTAATTAATCAATATATAGAGAAAAATACCTACAAATCAATATTTGCAGTATTCCTAATTCTAACAATCATACTATTGGCAAACACAGGGCTAAGATTAATGGAAGATGTAAATGATGGTAATATGCCTTCTATTTATCTTCTAAAGTTTCTAGGTCTCAAAATGACACAATATATGTCTTTGTTGATACCTATAAGTCTATTCTTTGGTATTATCATATCACTTAATCGTTTTTATGCTTCAAATGAAATAATTATCATGAAACTGAATGGTTACTCCAGCTGGTCCATTTCTAAAATATTATCAAAATTTATTATTTTTGGTTCACTTTTAGTTCTATTATTTAATTTTTTTCTTACTCCTTTTGCTTTCGACCAAAGGGAAAGACTACAACATCAAATCACTCATGAAAAAAAAATATACTCGTTTAAGGAAAATAGCTTCAATGTGAGTACAGATAAATCCAAAGTACTTTTTGTAAATGACCTAAATGAATCATTTATGCCAAACGTCTTTATAAAATCGTCTGCTGAATCTGCAGAGCGTTTAGATATCTCTCAATCTATATCTTTCTCTTCAGAAAATAATAATGCCATAACTCTTAATAATGGCATCTCATATATCTTTAAAATCGACGGAAGTTACAGTACAACAAATTATCTTTCACAAGATATTCTTTTAACAAGTGATATCCCTAAATTTGTTTCACACAATCTTAAAGCTAAATCAATATATGAACTCTATCAAATGGATAATTTTAATTCGCTATCTGAGGGCGTTAGACGAATTTCATTAGTACTAGCAACATTAATATTAGGATTTCTTGCTGTTCCTCTGAGTCATGTTAATGCTAGAGATGATAATTATAAAAATATATTCATAGCATCCGTTTTCTATTTTTTATATATTATTTCTATTAATATTTTATCAAAAGCATCAAGCGAAGCCGCATCACTCTTGCTATCTATTAGTCTAATGCACTTAACATTTCTTCTCATTACAGTATATCTATATAATCCTTTAGGAAATAATAAAAAGAGATGATTAAAATATTTAATTATATGCTTAAGAAATACCTGATAGGAATAATTCTAGCATCAATAGTATTACTTGGTATAAATTTACTTATTATTTTTATTTCTGAATTAAGGCATGTTGACCAACATAACTATACTTATGCAACGCTTTCGAAATTTCTAATATATATGTTGCCCCAAAACTTTATGGAAATATTTCCTTATTCGCTTTTAATCGGTAGCATGATTTCATTTGGTGCTATGGCTTACCATTCAGAGATAATGGCAATGAATACACATGGAATAAGCATTAGAAAAACAATTTATATTATATTACTTCAAACTTTTCTCATATCGTCATTAGTAAACTTTATTGCTAACTTTACTACACCTAATCTATCCAATAAGGCTTTTATCATGAAAAATACTGCCTTGAATAAGGGCATAAATAACTCAAGTCTTTGGTTCAAAAATAAGGATGATTTTATCAGTGTAAACAAAATTATCACTGATAGTAAATTAGAAAATATTAAGATATATAAAATTAATGATGGAAAGTTATCCTCTGTTATTACATCGAAGATGGCTACTTACAAAGACACATGGTATCTTAAAGATGCAATCATATATGATACTTATGAAGATACAACTACTAATGTAGATAATCTAAAAATTGATAAAAATGACTTCATACCATTACAAATAGTAAAAAGTAAATTTACTAAAAAGAAATTCTTATCACTTGAAGAACTATATGAAAATATAAAACTGAGTCAATCGCTTAATATTTATTCAGAAGATCAAAAAGTAATATTTTGGAAAAAATCTTTACTTCCTTTTTCATGCTGCATCATTGTTTTTATAGGCTTGCCTTTCCTGTTTACTCCTATAAGGGCTATAAATCAAAGCCAGAAAATAATATATGGAATTTTATTTGGAATAACATACTTTGTGATCACTAGCATTATAATAAATGCAGCATTAATCCTAAATGTACCTGCATTAGTTTGTGTATTACTATCTATGGCATTTTTTATAATCTTTGGGATATATCTTTTTAACAGAATAATTAAAACTAATATACCTGTTTAATCAACTTTTGATATGTATGTCCCGGAAATAATATCTTGAATAGATTTCTCTTTAAATAAAAGAAGTATATGACCACCAAGCAATCCAAAAATTATTCTTAAAAAAGATTGTTTATAGTTGATTGATTTATCGTTGTTGTTAAATATTTTCACTTTCCATATTTTCATTCCGAGTGTTTGTCCATATTTTTTCCAAAACCAAGCATAATACATAAAAATTATAATTATTAAATACAACTGATAGAATTTATTATCAAGCACTGCATTTCCTCCACTGATCATTATTATTGGTATTGTGAAGAAATACAGGACTGCAAACAGCAATATAATGTCATAAAAATTTATTAATAATAATTTAAATATACCAACTTTCTTACTCATATTCCTTGCTTTGTAAATTTAGTGGGATTGTCTTCACTGCTTGTCCATCAGCAACTTCTTTAACATTCTCATCTAACTCAATAAAACAATTTGCATCTTTTAGAGAGGATAATATGTTTGAACCTTGTTTTCCTGTAGTTTTGACTATATATTTTCCATTTTTAATTGTTAGTATACCTCTTTTATATTCTTTTCTACCTTTTCTCTTTTTTATCTTACCAACGAGTTTTGCAAATAAATATAATTTCTCTTCATTTTCTTGTGATATAAGTTTTCTAATTGCTGATTCCACAAAGAGTGAGAAAGTAACAGCTACTGAGACAGGGTTACCTGGCAATCCAAAAAATATACATTTACCCAGAGAACCATAAGCTAATGGTCTCCCTGGTTTAACAGAAATCTTCCAAAAATTGATCTTACCTAGTTTCTCTAGCGCATCCTTTACAAAATCTGCATCTCCCACTGAAACACCACCAGTTGTTAATAGCATATGACATTCACGCTTAGCTATTTTTAATTTTTTTTCAATAGTACTTCTTTTATCTTTTGCGAGCCCATAATCCTTAATTATGACAGGAAACTTTTTAAGTAGACCATGTAGCAAATATCGATTACTGTCATATACCTCTGAGTCTCTAAGTTTCTTGTTTATACTAACAAGCTCATCTCCTGTAGAAAAAAAACCGATTATAGGTTTATTTATTACTGGAACTTCTGAAATTCCAATTGAAGCTAATAATCCAATATCAATCTCATTAATAACCTTACCTGCTTTAAGTAATAATGAACCCTTTTTAATATCTTCCCCTGGAAATCTAATATTTTGATTGTGAGAGACTTTGCTTTTAATTATTATTTTATTATTTTTCTTTGACGTCATCTCTTGCATTACGACTGCATTACAGTTTTTAGGGACTTTACCACCAGTCATGACCTTTACTGTTTGCTTAGCTTTTAGATTTTTTTCATATGAATGTCCTGCAAAGGAATCTCCGACATGCTCAAATTCATTAATATTACTATTTATATCTTTCATACTTATGGCGTATCCATCCATTGCAGAGTTTTTATAATTTGGAACATTCAAAGTTGATTTTATATTTTTAGCTAAAACCCTACCAATTGAGTCTTTAATTCTGACTAATTCATGACTTTTTACAGACTTAATAGTCTTCTTTATCTTACTTATAGCTTGATTGACGTCAATCGCACTAGGGTCATATTCGTTGAAACAATTATCTTTCATGCCATTTTTTAAAAAATTATGTATACTAATTATAGCAAAGATTATGTCAATAAGAGATAAATCAAATGGATTACAGCTGATAGATCAATATTGTGATGATTCAGCTTTTAGAAAAGGCCTTTCAAAAAATACATTATCAGCGTACAAATCAGATTTAACCATATACTATAAATGGACACAAAAAAATAATCTTTCATTTCTTAATATAGACAGAATTTCTATAAATAATTACTTAGCAGTTAAACTAGAAGATGGATTTTCTGTCGGGACTATACAACGAATAATCACGTGTATTAAAAATTTCTACTTATTCCTTGATGAACTTAATATTATCGACACTAATCCTGCAGAACTTATAGAAAACCCAAAAAAAAGAAGAAAATTACCAACTATTCTCTCAGAAACTGAGATAGACGCTTTACTTGATGCGCCAGATGACAGCACTTCAAGCGGGCTAAGAGATAAATGTATTTTAGAATTGTTATATTCATCGGGACTAAGAATAAGTGAACTACTTAGAGTTCAAGTTAATGAAATCTCAAAAGATAAACCTTATTTAAAAGTTAATGGTAAAGGTGACAAAGAACGTATAGTTCCAATCGGTGATTCAGCATTGAAACTCTTAGGAAGGTATATAGATACTCATCGTTCAAAAATTAAAATTAGTAAAAATATACATATGCTATTCGTTAATAACAAAGGTGGCGTTGTTACTAGACAAGCTTGTTGGGAAATGATACAAAAATATGCAAAGAAATCTAATATAAGAAAGAAAATATCACCACATAATTTACGGCATGCTTTTGCGACACATTTAATCAATCATGGAGCTGATTTGAGATCTGTGCAGATGTTGCTAGGACATGCTAGTTTATCTACTACACAAATATATACGCATGTTGCGAAAGAAAGGTTAACTCAATTCCATCAGAAGTTTCATCCAAGAGGATAATATGAAGAATATTTTTTTACTTTTAGTTTTATTTCTTTTTCTTTCTTGCGCAAAGCATGAGCCTAGTGAAAGTCAATCTCCTAAATCAATATCAGAAGATGCACTTAAAGATAAGATTTTACAATCATACCCTAACATCTCAATAGGTGACATTCAAAAAATAGATGATAATCTTTTTGAGATTCTGATAAATAAGCAAATCTATTACGCTACAAGTGATGGCAAATTTCTCATTGTTGGAAATATTATTGACCTTGATACAAAAGAAAGTATTACAGAAAATACAAAGATGAAACAGCGAGTTAAGATTGTAAATTCAATAAATGATTCTAATATGATCATTTATAAACCTAATGAAACTAAATATATACTTACAATTTTTACAGACTCATCTTGCCCTTATTGTCAAAAATTACATAATGAGATTGACGACCTTGTTAAGAATGATATAGAGGTTAGATATATACTTTTTTCGAGAAACGGAGCTGAAGTCGAGGCATATAAACAATTAGTCTCAGCATGGTGTGCTGAAGATAGATTAGAAGCCATAGAATCCATATTCCTTGGTGATTTGCTTGATGAAAACCTTACATGTGATAATCCCATCAATGAAAATTATGAATTTGCATCTACATTATCAGTTGAAGGGACACCTACTATTTTTCTTCAAGACGGAAGAATAATACCGGGATATCAGAATCATCAAGACATAATGGCGTTCATATATAAATAAAATAATATTTATTTATAATTTGATTCGATATCTGACAGATATGCTCGAATATTATCAATATCTGCACTCATATTTGAGAATCTTTTATCATCCTTTGCTTTTTGTAGCTCTTGTTTTGCTTTTTGCAATGTGTTCCATGGAACTTTCAAATCATCATTGAAGATTTTATTTGATATATACTCTGCTTGCTGTTCAACTAAATTAACTGGCAATAATTCTTTTTTATCAGAGTACAACTTCCTCTTATATAATTCAGGAAGTCTTGTGTCTTCAAATTCATTTAATATTCTTGAAATAGAGTTAAAATCATTTTCTTTTGCAAGTTTCTCAACCTTTTTCCAGTCACTTGGTCCTGTAAAACCGCTGTAAAGTAACTCATCAACATGATCTGATGCCGACGTGTAGTCTCTACTATCAACTTGATAATCTGCCAGTTGATCAACTAAATATTGATTTATATTCATTACCAAGTTCGTATTCGATTGAATATCTTTTTTCCTTTTTTCATATATTTTTTTATTCTTTAGATATTCTTCTTTATAACCCCCTGTAAGTTGATCTTCTTTAAGAAGAATAGGATAGTCATTACTTTTAATTTTTTTTAGAATTTTTCCTTTGAAAAGACCACTGATTTGCCTTGTTCTAGCATTGGCAATATCATCTATCACTTCCTCTTCAAGATTATATAAAATTACTTCTTTAATATTATCAGGATTTGAAGTTAAATATGTCACTGGAATATAAGACCCCGATGAGTTAGTTGGTGGCAGTATGAAAATATCATTACTAGACATGAAATCTGTTACATTTGTATGATTTCTAAAACTCATTAAGTATTCCCATAAAGTGCTATCATTTTTTTTTATAAGATTAGCAAGGCCTATGGTTGCGTCTACATCGCTCATTGCATCATGCGCAAAATCATGTTTAATGGAATTATTCTCAGCTATTATTTCTAGCTTAAGGCTTTTCTTTCCTGTTTCAGGATTAATCGGCAGCTTTAAATATGATTTTTCTAGATTACAAATTGATAAAATGATCTTATATAAATCTACTCGTGAATTATTATTAGTATTTGTAAGGTATGGCGCGTGTAAAGATTGATAAAAACTAGATCTAAGAAACTTCTCGTCAAAATTAATATTATTATATCCTATAAAAATAGCAGGGGACCAGTCAGTAAACTTTTTATAAACTTTATCCATCATTTCATAAAATGACTGTTCCTTATTTAACTCATATAAGTCAGTTTTCGTTACTAACATTGCTATTGGTGATGGGATAACGCCGTCTCTAAGCTTGCATTTTTCATTGATCTCATCAATGATTTCAAAATTATCATTCACCAACTTTGCCGCAAGTTGTATAGGCTGATCAAAATAGAAATTCAGCCCTGAAGTTTCAAAATCGTAAAATACATAATTCATTTAATTTAGAAGCGGGATATAGTAATCTTAGTATACACGCAATGGTAAAAAAAACATATACCTCAACAGATATCGAAGTTTTAAAGGGAATAGAACCTGTCCAAAAACGTCCAGGAATGTATACAGATACTTCTAGTCCGAATCATTTATTACAAGAAGTTATAGATAATTGTGTCGATGAATCAATAGCTGGATTTTGTGATAATATTGATATTACTGTCACCAAAGATGGTTTTTTTATAGTAAAAGATGATGGCAGAGGTATGCCGGTAGATACTCATCCAGAATATAAAAAATCAGGCGTTGAGGTGATAATGACCAATCTGCACTCTGGTGCAAAATTTAGTAATAAAAATTACAAATATTCTGGCGGTTTGCATGGAGTAGGCGTATCGGTTGTCAGCGCATTATCAGAGAGTCTTGATATTGAAATACAGAGAAGTGGCGATGATAAGCTTTATAAGATTTCATTTGAAAAAGGACTAGTCTCAAAAAAGCTCAATTCATCATCCAAAGCTACTAAAAACTCACATGGAACGCTAATAAAGTTTAAACCTGATAATCAATATTTCGATAATCCTGAGATTCAAATTAACAAACTTGTAAAACTAATAGAGGCAAAATCTATTCTACAACCTGGACTGAAACTGACTATTAAAGATGAAAAATATGGAATTGGAGAAAAAGTCTATTGTCACACCGGTTCTCTGAACGATTATTTAAAAAGCTCCTTGAACAATGATTATGATATTTATCCGATTAATCCACTCTTACTAAAGCTTGATAATAACGATTATGAGCTAACTGCTGCTGTATGTTGGCATGAAAATAATTTAGATCCTATACAGGACAGCTATGTAAATTTAATTCCTACATCTGAAGGTGGTACCCATGTAAATTCGCTTAAATCTGCAATAATTGATGCAGTAAGGAGTTTTGCAATGTCACATAAGATGTTACCTAAAAATATTAGAATCATGTCGGATGATTTGTGGAAAAATACTTCATTTTTAATTTCAATTAAAATGTCCGATCCTCAATTTATCGGGCAGACAAAAAATAGACTACAATCAACATCTATAGCGAATAAATTAACTAATAATTTAAAAGATAGACTCGAGATATGGCTAAATAATCATACAGATACTGCCGAATGTATTTGTAATATCGCTATTCAAAATGCACAACATCGTCTCGCCAATAATATTAACAAAAAGCCTAAGCAATCTATCAAAAGCTTAATTCTTCCAAGCAGGTTATCTGATTGTACAAGTAGAGATATTAACAACAATGAACTCTTTCTCGTGGAAGGTGATTCTGCAGGAGGTTCTGCTAAACAAGCAAGGGATAGAAATTTTCAAGCCATATTGCCTCTTAGAGGAAAAATTTTAAACACCTGGGAAGTTTCTTCTAGTAAAATACTGGAATCCAGAGAAGTACAAGATATAAGTACTGCAATAGGAATTAAACCTGGAGAGAGTAACCTCTCAAATTTACGGTATGGTAAGATTTGTATTTTAGCTGACGCAGATTCTGATGGTTTACATATTGCGACATTGTTAATTGCATTATTTGTTAAACATTTCCCAGATCTTATTAGTAATGAACATATATATGTTGCATTACCACCCCTTTATAGGATGGATTATAAAAAGGAAGTCTTTTATGCTATTTCTGATAATCATTTAAAAAAAATACTTACAAAAAGAAAAATAAATCAAAACGACAGCAATCTAAGTGTTACTCGTTTTAAGGGTTTAGGTGAGATGAATCCGTCTCAATTAAGGGACACCACGCTTAATCAAAATAGCAGAAAACTGATTCTTTTATCATTGGATAGTAAAAATACCGATATAAAAAAATTGAATATGATGCTTTCAAAGAAAACAGCATCTGATAGAAAGGTGTGGCTTGAGAAGAAAGGAAACTTAGCGAATACAGAATCATGAATAAAAATAAAGATTTATTCTCTGGTGAAATCGAAAAGGTAGGAGTAGGGCACTTTAGTGAAGAAGCTTATTTGAATTACTCGATGTATGTTATTTTAGATAGGGCACTTCCAAGTATACTCGATGGTTTAAAGCCTGTTCAAAGAAGAATAATATATGCAATGAGCGAGCTTGGTCTTAAACACTCATCAAAATATAAAAAATCTGCAAGGACGGTTGGAGATGTGCTTGGTAAATTTCATCCACATGGCGACACTGCTTGTTATGAGGCCATGGTTATAATGGCACAATCATTCTCGTACAACCTACCTCTCATAGACGGTCAAGGCAACTGGGGCACACAAGATGATCCTAAGTCTTTTGCTGCTATGAGATATACAGAATCTAAACTGACTCAGTATTCGGAACTTCTTTTAAGTGATATCAAAAACGGTACTGTTGATTGGATAGCTAATTTTGATGGAACGTTGGATGAGCCCAAGTATCTTCCCTCGGTTGTACCTAACATACTTATTAATGGCAGTTCTGGTATTGCTGTAGGTATGTCTACTGATATACCTCCGCACAATTTAGGAGAGATTATCTTAGCTTTACAGCATCTAATTAAGAATCCGAAGTGCTCTATAGATGAACTAACAGAATTTATTCCGTCACCAGATTATCCAACAGGGGGTAATTTATTATTAAATGAATCTGATATTGAATCAATATATCACCATGGCTATGGAAATGTGAAACTAAGAGCAGATTATAGTTTCAGGGGAAAATACATTGAAATCACTTCTTTACCTTACCAAGCATCAACTACAAGAATCATAGAGCAAATACAATCTCAAATTTTAGAGAAGAAGATATCGTTCATCAGCAGCATAGAGGACCAGTCTGATGAAAAGAATCTTGTTAAAATAATCATAAGAATTAAAGGTACATCACAAAGTCCTGAGGATGTAATGAATCACCTCTACTATTCGACTGATCTTGAAAAAAATTACAGAGTAAATATGAACATGATCACTTCACAAGGTAAGCCAAGGATTATGAACTTAAAAGATATTTTGAGTAATTGGCTAGATTTTAGAATAGAAACATATAAAAGAAAACTCTCTCATGAAAATTCTAAAATTCTAGATAGACTTCATATTCTAGAAGGATTCTTAGTGGTTTATAAATTCTTAGATAAAATAATACAAATACTAAGGAATGTAGATAATCCAAAACCAAAAATTATAAAAATTGGAAAATTCTCAGATGATCAATATGAGGCGATTATTAACATGAAACTCAGAAATATAGCAAAACTTGAAGAGAAAAATATAAAAGATGAATTCAAAAAACTATCATTACGTAATAAAGAAATTGAATCAGTTCTCAAATCAAAAAGTAAGCTTAATAAACTTATCATTACTGAGTTAGATCAAATTAGCGATATGTTTTCGGTAGATAGAAAAACAAAAATTTTATCTGAGGCCTCAGCCTCAAAGGAAATAGTCAAAGAGGTGAAATCTTCCAAAGAACCTTCCACAGTAATTTTATCTTCAAATGGTTGGATAAAAACTTCAAAGGGGCATTTAAAAGAAGTAGATTTATCTTCATTTAAGTCAGGTGATTCATACTTAACTCACATGAAGGTCTCCAATGATAATATGATATCATTTCTTGATCAAAAAGGTTTTGTATATTCTATGAGAGCAGATGAAATTCCAGGAGGGAGAGGATACGGCGAGCCTTTAAAAAAATATTTTAGTATCGATGATGGCGTGCATGTAACAGGAATTATAAATATATCAAGTAAGCAAAATACATTATTTTTATCTGAGTCAGGTTACGGTTTTATATGCGCAAACTCAAATCTACATTCATCTAATAAAAACGGTAAATCTATTGTTAAGAATAGTTCATCTAAAATAATGATGCCATTATGTGTATCAGACAATGATTTATTTTATATAATAATAACAAGTCAACAATATATGTTATTGGGAGAGATCTCAGATATCCCAACACTGACCAAGGGGAAAGGTGTAAAATTAATAAGCATCCCTAAAAATTCTGATGAAACAATAGTTTTTTCAGGGATAATAAATCGTAATAAGAAATTAGTGATAAAAGCTAAAAATAAAAAAGATAAACATATTGAATTTGATAAACTAGAGCCATATATTATGAATAGGAAGAGACGTGGGAAAAAGATTGATAAGAAATTTATCCACAAAAACAGTGATTTAACTTATAATATCGGAGATATCTAGAGAGTATGAAAAGAGTTTTTTATTTTATAGTTGTTAATATAGCAATACTTCTTGTTTTAAGTATTTTTCTAAGTCTGACAGGGTTCACTGGTATCCTGCAATCAAATGGCGTTGATTTAGACTATGATTCATTAATGCTGTTCTCACTAGTGTTTGGTATGGGTGGATCATTCATCTCACTTTACATGTCAAAGTGGCTAGCAAAGTCTATGGCTGGAGTAAAAGTTATAACGAACCCTGCCAATGAATTTGAGAAATGGTATTTCAATGTTGTTAAAGATCAGTCTAATTCTCTAGGAATTAAGATGCCTGAAATTGGTATTTTTAATACCCCCCAGCCTAATGCATTTGCAACAGGTGCATCTAAAAATAATTCTCTTGTTGCTCTTAGCACAGGTCTTATTAATAATATGAGCAGAGATGAGGTAGAAGCTGTAATAGGTCATGAAATGAGCCATGTTGCGAATGGAGATATGGTAACGCTCAGTTTAATTCAAGGAATTATCAACGCTTTCGTGATCTTTTTTTCGAGAGTAATAGGACATTTTGTTGATAGAGTAATTTTAAAAAATGAAAGAGGCTATGGTATTGGCTATTTTTTCACTGTTATTTTTGCACAAGTTGTTCTAGGTATCCTTGCTTCAACAATAGTTTGTTGGTTTTCTCGTATGAGAGAATTCCGTGCAGATATCGGGGGTGCACAACTAACATCAAAATCTAAAATGATTAATGCACTCAAAGCGCTTGAAAAACAGGTCGCCGCTCCTTTACCAGATCAGATGCTAGCTTTTGGTATTTCAAACAAAGGTCAATCAAGTACCTTACAAAAACTATTTTCTACTCACCCGCCTTTGAGAAAAAGGATAGAGGCATTAGAAAATGCAGACATATATCCAGTTACTCAGCAGCAGTCTAACTAATGGTTGACCATTCATTACTTAAAAGCGGCAATAAAGTGCTGATAGATAACCAGCCTTATGTGATTTTAGATACTGATTTTGTTAATCCAGGAAAAGGACAAGCTTTCACACGTATTAAGATTAAGAATCTTATTAACAAAAAAACGCTTGAAAAAACTGTAAAAATTGGTGAAGAATTAGAGGAAGCAGACGTAAAGAACACAACTATGCAATTTCTATATCAAGAATCTAATAACCTCTATTTTATGAACCTTGAAACATATGAACAACTAGATCTTCACACTGATACTGTTGATATTGACCCTAGATGGCTTAACGATGGTGACGAATGCGATGTTGTAATTTGGAATGGTTCAATTATTGATATAGCACTGCCAAGCTATGTTATTTCGAAGGTTATTTCAACTGAGAGTGTAGCTAAAGGAGATACGGTCTCGACAACATTGAAAGATGCCGAGCTTGATAATGGAATATTAATCAAAGTTCCCGCATTTATAAAAGAGGGAGAAGATGTAAAAGTGAATCCAAATAGTGGCGAATATTCATCGAGAGCTAAAAATGAGTAAAACTGAAGAAAGAAGAAGAGCTGCTCAACAGCAAATTCAAGAACACAAAGCAAAAAAAAATAAATATATCATTGCAGCTGTATTTTGGTTCTTATCAAGCTTATATATTTATTCTAATGATTCAGGTTTTTCTGATGTATATTCTTTGAAACCATTTGTTTATTTTATACTAGGACCTATTTTTGCTTCAATTATTTTTGGCAACATAATGTTCTTCTTGCAAAAAATTATAGAAAAAGGCGTGATTAGTTTTTTAGGGGAGAATTCACAAAGTCTAGTATTACCGACAATAGCTTTTATATTTTTTTGTGCTTTAGTAGCAATATTCATAGTTATATTTAAATTTGCTCAGCTTCTCCAATCTGTAATATAAGTATTTATTTATTTATACGATTTTAATTTTCTTTTCCTAGTTCTATTTTTCCAAATATACTGTATAGTAACGGGATGCCTATGTTAATGAGAGATATACTGTTACCTGTAGTAATTACCACTATTTATTGGATAAACTTTATAAATGAATTACTTTTATCTAATTTATTCGTATTTGTTATAGTTTCAATTATCTATGTCTATTATTGCAAATGGGTAAATGCAAATTACGAAATGTTATTTGGAAAAGAACCTATAGAAGAAAAAATGAAAGACTCAAATTCTATAACACGAATTTTTGTTTCTGCTATTTGGGTAAGTCATTTTCTTATTTTCTTTTTTGGAGGCATTAGTCTAGGTATCGCAACTCCATTTATAATCTATTTTAGCCTATAGCTTTTTCACTCATTGATTTTTATAATATTCGTATGAATATTTATGATACAGCTCAAAACTGTTTAACAGACTTCATTAATAATCGTATTCAATCTTATGATAAAAAAAGAAATTATGACTTAGGTCAGTCATCAAGAGACAACACGTCAAACTTATCAAAATATATCTCTCATAGAATTTTATTAGAGTACGATGTAATAGATCAATCATTATCAAAATATAAGTTCTATAAAATTGAAAAATTTATTCAAGAAGTTTTTTGGAGGATCTATTGGAAGGGCTGGTTAGAACATAGACCTGATGTTTGGGATGATTATATAAAATATGATACAAACAAGGTAGTTAACCATGATTATCAGAATGCAATATCTGCAAAAACTGACATAGATTGTTTCAATCATTGGGTGAATGAACTTACTGAAACAAATTATTTACATAATCATGCAAGAATGTGGTTTGCAAGCATATGGATATTTACTTTGAATCTCCCATGGCAGCTAGGAGCTAACTTCTTTATGAAACATTTGTTCGACGGTGATGCTGCTTCTAATACTCTAAGCTGGAGATGGGTTGCGGGATTACAGACAGTTGGGAAGCATTATCAGGCAACATCTGAAAATATCTTTAAATATACAGGAAAAAGATTTAAACCAGATAATCTTAATGAGATATCTGAACCTATTGAGGCAGATAAAATATATGCACCTAAGCCTATAAAGTTAGAAAACTTTAAAAAGAAAAATGATATTTTAATTATTTTTGATAATGATCTATGTCTTGATATATTCCATACGTATGATACTTATCAAGATATATATCTTGTTTTACTTGATAACAACGAAAGAAAGCTAAAACTAAGTGATAAGGTTTTTAATTTTAAAATGATGTTGTTGAATAATATTGTAACTCAATATCCTAAATGTAAGATAATAAATGGCAATGAGTTAAATAATATTCTATTACGAAACAAGTCAGTCGATATTATCTATCCTGGTATTGGTGAAAATTTATCATTTATAACATATGAAGATAATTCAAATTCTTCTGTTAACATAATTTGTAGGGAAAAAGATCTACATTGTTGGAAATATGCACAAAAAGGCTTCTTTAATTTTAAGAAAAACATTCCGTCCATTATTAAAAAGTTTAATCGAACATTGGATATGTTTTAGAGGACTCTAAATTGATTAACTGTCACCTTCTTTAACAAAAACTCCGTCAATCATTTTTCCTTTGCGGTCCTTTATGTCATTATATGCAACCTTTAGACACTCATTAATTGTTAAGTTATTTCTTACCATTATATTTATTAAGACAACCATCATGTCACCAATATCATCTCTTATATCTTTTGCCTTGCATAAGCTATCTGACAGCTCTCCTGCCTCTTGAATAAGTTTCATATATTGATCTTTATCTGTACTGCCATCAATAAGATTCCTATCTCTATGCCATTGCGCTATTAATTGTTCAAAATCTGTGCCTTTCATCATCTTATCCTTTTTTCAATTATAACAATATTATATTTATTTTTTCTGTATAAAAAGTTATTTTCTTTATATGGAAAATATATTAACTTTTTTAATATTAACATTCATTGCTATCCTGGTAGGATCTGATTTATATAAATTGTTACGAAATCCAACATGGTTTATTTCAATGGCAAAGGCGAGCCCTATAGGCAGTATATTGATTCCTCTCATATTAATAATCATTTGGTTTATGGCCTTTGGTTAATATAGTTATTTAAAACTCATATTTTGTATTAATGACTATCCAATTGAGATCTCTTCCCACTGACTTCATTTTACTTCTGTAGTTAATATTTAATTTTAATGAATTAAAATATGTTTTAGTAATTCCGAATCTCAGATAATCATATGATGTGCCTGATCCTAGCGGCGTTCCTTCATTTAATTCTTCACCTATACCTAATTCACCAAATACTTTATAGTTGTTTAGTACTACACTTTTCCCAAATTTTATATGATGCGACATCTTATAATAACTAGAGTCAGAAAAATACATCTCTTGTCTAGAAGCGACATAACTCTGAGAATATCCCTCGGGGATAGTTAGTATTAAGATAAAAAATATTTGAATGAGTTTTTTCATATATACCTCCATTAAAACTTTTCAAGCTTCCATAGGCTCGCATTACCTTCTGCGTTTATTAAAAATAATTCTCCTTTACTATTAGCATCAATATCTCTAATTCGGCCAATCTTGTCTTCAAAAACTAAATATTCATTCACAATTTTACCTTTTTCAAACTCAAGTCTATAGAGACTTCTATATTTTAAAGATGTTACCAAAACATTACCCATCCATTCAGGAAATGCTTCCCCAGCATAAATTAGAATATTAGAAACCGCAATTGATGGTGTCCATGTCCACAATGGTTTTGTAAAACCTGGTTTCCATGCACTTCCATCACCTATTTTTGTTCCACTATAATTTGTTCCTCCCCAGCCAATTATCTTCCAGCCGTAGTTTTCACCGAATCTAACCTCTCCGATAAAATCTCCTCCCTTAGCGCCATGATTTGATATATAAACTTTATTGTCTAATGGAGATAAATACATACCTTGAGGGTTTCTTACTCCTATTTGATAAACTTCTGGTAGCCAATCAGGTCTATTTACATATTTAGGATTATCTTTGGGTATAGATCCATCTAGATGTATCCTAATTATGCTGCCAGGATGATTAGAAATATCTTGTGCAATCATTCCTTTTCCTCGCTCACCAATAGATGCATATAAATAGTTATCTTTTATTACAATTCTAGAACCGAAATGATAACCACTACTTATAGGTGGTTCTGCTGTAAAAATATTTTCAAAGCTAATCTCTTTGGCGTTATAACGCCCTTTAGCAATTGATGTTGAAGATTGACCATTTTCTTTATCTTCAGAATAGGCTACATATACATAGTCATCTTTATAAAGGACATCAAGCAAACCGCCTTGACCATAATAATAAAAATCTAGGTTATGAACTATTTCAGATTTTTTTCTTGAATTTATATCAATAAGAATCAGTGAACCAGACTTTTCAGTAACTAATATATTTTGATCATCAATGAAAGTCATTCCCCACGGCTCATCTAACCCCTTGACGATAGGGAGCAACCTAAATTTTTCTTCAGCAAAAATAAAGCCCTGAGTAAGCATTAGTACTACTAGAGTGCATATTAAATTAGAAATAATCCTCATTGCGTTTACTGCTTATCTTTTATTTGAGGATACTCCTCTTCAGATAATTCCTCATCACATGATGGCTTAAGGTAGTCTTTAACCATTTTCTCTGCTTTCTTTTTTCTCTCTATTTTTTCCTTTATGGAATCAGGCTCTTTATCCATAACTGCTATTTTAACATTAATATTTAATATTTGTTTTAAACATTAATTAAAAGACTACTCTAGCCACACACTTCTTGTTATGATTAAGATATTATGTTGGAAACTAAATGAATAAAATACTTCCTATAATATTGGTTGTAATAATATCAGATTATGCACACTCCGATAATAAATTAACATATATGTGTGAGTCTACTGACCCAATG
>MDTA01085835.1_pt1 | contig 25509 bp, 19 predicted proteins | sample 811151 | NCBI WGS metagenome assembly MDTA01 (sample SAMN05326648, study PRJNA326480) | marine metagenome | isolation source: seawater | place: Indian Ocean: South | collected 2010 | reverse complement strand
CCGCCGCCGCCGCCGGATGTCCAGAATAGGTGTATCCATTACTAAAAAGTGCTGATTTTTTCCCATAACTTTCGATCTCGCTTAGTAAGCGATCTGAAATGATGGTTGCGCCCATTGGCATATAGCCTGATGTTAAACCTTTAGCACAAGTAATTATATCGGGGGTTATACCGAATACTTCTTTTGACGCAAACCAATGCCCGAGGCGTCCAAATCCCGTTACTACCTCATCCGAAATATATAAAATGTCATATTTTCGGCAAATCTCGAGTGTTTTCTTATGATAGCCGTCAGGAGGTATTATGACACCACCGGATGCCAGTATTGGTTCAGCTATAAAGGCGGCAATGTTTTCGGCACCGATATTCAAAATGCAGTTTTCGAGGTCTAAAACTTTTTCATTACACCAGATCTCAGATGTTACATTTTTTGGCTTTCTGGAAGGATTTATATCTGGAATAAACTTTACCAAATGTTCTGCCGTGTCTAAATCTCGTTTGTCTCGTTCTTTGCCTGAAACGCTAGCCGAAAGATATGTTGAACCATGGTAACCCTTTTCACGCGCAATGATGATCTTTTTGTTTGGTTTTCCAGCCAAATTATTAAAAAATTGTGTAAATCTGATTGCCGTGTCTACTGCTGTTGAACCGCAGGTAGTAAAAAAAACGTTGTTCAGATCGCCTGGTGCTTTGTCTGCTATTCTTTTTGAAAGAATTGTAGAGGGCTCGGTCGTTGAGGTCCATGGGCTAGCATATGGCAATTTTAATAGTTGATTTGAAACTGCAGATGCAATTTCTTTTCTACCATACCCTACATTGACACACCACATTCCTCCTGGTCCGTCTATATATTTTTTACCTGCTCTATCATATAGAAAGACACCATCTCCTTTAGCTATGACTCCAAATTCAGGTTTATCATCAAACATTTCTGCCCAAGGGTGTATAAAGTGGTGTTGATCCCATTTTTCTAATAATTTGGTTTCAATGTTACCATCGTTATAATTAAATTCTAAAACCTGATCTTCTTTCATTACTTCCTCATTATTACTTATTACATTTGTATTTGACATTATTTCTTTGTAAAAGACAACTGTTGCTAGTCCGGTGCTATTTGTTAGAAGGTTTTAATTCATGGTTGAGACAAAATGGATGACTTGATAGAAAATTTATAGTTCAGTTTAAAAATGGTAAATTGTTTGAAGCTTCGTAAATGATGGAGAAAAGCATGATTAAGAAAGGAGATCAAGCATTTAGGACAGGGTGCAATCATGAGATCTGGCAAGAAATGACTTATGGAGGCGCTTTAAGCTTTTTGAGACGTCGTTACTCTAGAGAATTGTCGGGCGTTGATGTAGTGGTTTCAGGAATTCCTTATGACTCTTCGGTCACTAATAGACCAGGTTGTCGATTTGGCCCTCGAGCTATTAGAGAAGCATCAACTCAATTAGCCGAACTAAGTTCTTTTCCATTTGGGTTTGATTTGTTTAAGCATTTAAACATTGTTGATTGGGGGGATTGTGTCATTGATCCGCATAATCCAGAAACCGTGAGCGAAGCAATTTTTTATCATGCCAGTAATATTCTGAAATTTGGTTGCAAGATGTTAACCTTTGGCGGTGACCATTTTATATCTTATCCAATACTTAAAGCTTATGCAGAAAAATACGGACCTATTGCTTTACTTCAGTTTGATGCTCATTGCGATACTTGGAAAGATGATGGCAAACGATTTGATCATGGAACAATGTTTGCGAGAGCTGTGTCTGAGGGATTGATAGATGTGTCAAAGTCAGTACAGATAGGGTTAAGAACCCAAAATGAGGCGGATATGGGATTTGAAATTCTTACAGCCCCCTGGGTTCATAAGAACGGTATAAGTGCTGCAATAGATTTGATTGTGGAGAGGGTCGGCGGAGCCAAACTATATGTTTCATTTGATATAGATGGTTTAGATCCAGCATTTGCTCCTGGTACTGGCACGCCTGTAGTTGGAGGGCTTGCTACTTGGCAAGCTTTAGAGATGCTTCGAGGTTTGTCTGTAACAAATTTAATCGGTATGGACGTTGTTGAAGTTTCTCCGCCATATGACCACGCTGAAATATCAGCTCTAGCTGGTGCAACCGTCGCTCATGACTGGTTATGTGCATTGGCTAAACGGTTAGGAGCAGTCACCAATATTGTTGGGAGACATTAATTATGCAGAGTGCCTATTTGGAAAAGCTTCCGGAGCCACTTAGAAAATGGTTAAATGGTCGTAGAATAGAAGAAGTTGAATGCATCATTTCGGACTTGGCGGGTGTATCTCGAGGTAAGGCCATGCCTTCCAACAAATTTGCCCGTCAAGAACAGATCTTTATGCCGTTATCAATCTTTTACCAAACCATATCTGGAGACTACGTAGATATGAAAATAAGAGATCAATGGACTGAAAACGATATGGTCTTAATTCCTGATTTTTCGACTGCTGTTTGCTCTCCTTGGGCAGCTGATACAACAGTTCAAGTAATCCATGATGTTCAGGATTTGGCTGGTAAACCTATTGATTTAGTCCCAAGAAATGTTCTACGGAAGATCGTTGCTCTTTACAAAGAAAACGGTTGGCAGCCGATTGTCGCTCCAGAGTTGGAATTTTATCTTACTAAACCTAATTTGGATCCAAATATTCCTATTGAACCTACCATGGGTCGAACGGGAAGACGCGTTGTTTCGCGTCAAGCCTACAGCATGATGGCAGTCGATGAATACGGGCCGGTTATCGACGATATTTATGATTTTGCAGAAGCCCAGGGTTTTGATATTGATACAATTATTCAAGAGGGAGGTGCTGGTCAAATAGAAATAAACTTGGTTCATGGGGATCCTATCAAATTGGCTGATCAGGTATTTTATTTCAAAAGATTAATACGGGAAGCTGCTTTTCGACATAATTGTTTTGCTACATTTATGGCTAAACCGATCCAGGACGAGCCTGGAAGTGCCATGCATATTCATCAATCTGTTAGAGAGATAAAAACGGGTAAAAATATTTTTTCTGGGGAAAAAGGGGAGCCAACTGCTAGTTTTTACAATTTTCTAGGGGGGCAACAGCATTTTCTTCCCAAGGCAATTAGTCTTATGGCGCCGTATGTAAATTCGTACCGCCGGTATATGGCGATGGGATCTGCTCCGATAAATCTTGAATGGGGAAGAGACAATAGGACAACAGGATTAAGAGTTCCATTGTCTAACGCTGAATCAATTAGAGTGGAAAATCGAGTAGTTGGGATGGATAGCAATCCGTATCTTGCGATTGCTGCATCGCTTGCCTGTGGTTACCTTGGGATGAAGCATGAAATTACGCCAAGAGACGAAGTAAAAGGTGAGGCATATTCACTACCTCGTGCACTTCCCCGAGGACTTCTTGAAGGTATCGATTTATTTAACGATGCTCCCGAACTCGAAAAAGCTTTAGGAAAGAACTTTTGCAAGGTATATAGGGCTGTTAAAATCCATGAGGCGGAAGCGTTTCTCGAGGTTATCAGTCCTTGGGAAAGAGAACACTTGTTGTTAAATGTTTAATGGATATTTTGACTGAAAATGATAAACTGGGAGAATATCCAAACAGCTATTACGCTGCAACTACTGACCTACTACCATTATTTAATAGCGCAGAGAGAAATATATCATGTGATGTTTGCGTCGTAGGTGGTGGCTATACTGGTTTATCAACCGCTCTGTGCTTGTCAGAATCTGGATATTCGGTAACCGTTTTGGAAGCACATCGGGTCGCCTTTGGTGCATCTGGTCGAAATGGTGGTCAAGTTAGTAGTGGTCAGCGCTGGAGTGTTTGTGAATTAAGGAAAGCATTCGGTATCGAAAAAGCCAGACTTTTGTGGGATATAGGTGAGGCTGCAAAACAAGAAGTCGAAGCTAGAATACGTATACATGACATAGAGTGCGATTTTGCACCAGGGGTTTTACATGCGGAGTTGAAAGAAAAATCGTTGAGTAATATAAAAAGGGAGGTTCAAGAGCTTAATGATTTACATAAATATAACCAAATAAGGTTTTTGGACCGTTGTGGAGTTCAAAGATTTCTTGGAACAAAAAAATATGTGGGTGGAACTATCGATATGGGCGCTGGTCATTTGCATCCATTAAAGTTTGGAATTGGGTTAGCGCGTGCTGCAAAAAAAAATGGTGTGAAAATTTTTGAGCTTACGCGGGTAAAAAAAATAGTCAAAGGCGGTACCATTAAAATTGAGACAACAAATAAAAAAATTGTAAATGCTAAATTTTTAGTTTTAGCCTGTAACGGTTATATGGGAAACTTGGAGAAAGCCGTCGCAAATAGAGTCATGCCAATAAATAATTTCATCGTAGCAACAGAGCCGTTGGGAAAGCAATTAGGTGAACGAATCATCAAGAATAATGTTGCTGTTGCCGATAGTAAATTCGTAGTTAATTATTACCGCTTAACACCAGATTATCGCCTTTTGTTTGGAGGAGGAGAAAATTACAGATATAGGTTTCCTAAAAATATGAGTCAAAAAGTGCGGTCCGCAATGATTGATGTTTATCCTCAATTATCAAATGTCAAAATAGATTTTAGCTGGGGCGGTACTCTGGCGGTCACAAGGAGTCGGTTACCAGATTTCAGGCGATTGACCAGCAATATTTATTCAGCTTCCGGTTATTCTGGACAAGGAGTTGCAATGGCTATAATGGCTGGGCGTGTACTATCGGATGTGATTCGAGGTCAGACTGAAAGGTTTGATTTGCTCGCCGACTTGCCAACTCCCATATTTCCTGGAGGAACTACATTTCGTTGGCCGTTGATGGCACTTGCCATGGTGTGGTATTCTATTCGTGACAAGTTGTAATAATCAAAATATTAATGAAGGGGTATAGATTCTTGAACAGTCTGTGTCGAAAGTGGATCCTGTTTTTTGAAAGCTTGAGTTATGATAATCTAATAAAGTTACTATAATTGAATATATTGGAAAAAGGAATGTGAATGAGCGTAAAAGTAGCAATAAATGGATTTGGCCGAATTGGTAGAAATATACTAAGGGGTATCATAGAGAGTAGCCGAACAGATATAGAAGTGGTAGCAATTAATGATTTGGGTCCAGTTGAGACTAATGCCCATCTTTTACAGTTTGATAGTGTTCATGGGCGATTTCCCTTAGATGTGAAAGTTGTTGAGGGTGGCATTCATATTGGATCGAGGATAATCCGGGTAAGTTCAGAGAAAGACCCAAGTGATTTGCTATGGTCGGATGTTGATGTAGCTTTGGAGTGTACAGGCTTTTTTACTGAAAGAGAAAGTGCGGCGCATCATTTAAAAAATGGTTCAAAAAGGGTGTTGGTATCTGCACCTTCATCAGGAGCTGATAAGACCGTTGTCTTTGGTGTAAATGATGACCTTTTAACTAGTGAGCACTTAATTGTTTCAAACGCATCATGTACGACTAATTGCTTGGCTCCGATTGCTAAGGTTTTACATGACTCATTCAGGATTAAAACCGGGTATATGACAACTATTCACAGCTACACTGGGGATCAACCCTCGCTTGATACGATGCATAAAGATTTATACCGCGGCAGGTCAGCAGCTTTAAGTATGATTCCGACGTCAACTGGCGCTGCAAGAGCAGTTTCCTCAGTTTTACCTGAACTCGAGGGAAGGCTAGATGGTTCAGCAATAAGGGTACCTACTCCGAATGTCTCTTGTGTTGACTTGAAATTTGTACTTGAAAACCCTGCTTCTGCCGATGAAATTAATACAAAAATGAAGGAAGCATCTGAGGGTCGTTTAAAAGGGGTTTTGGGTTTTGAAACGAGGCCTTTAGTGTCTGTAGATTTTAACCATTGGCCTACGTCATCGACATTAGCTTCCCAAGAAACAAAAGTTTTGCCGAGTGGAATGGGACGCATTTTGTCTTGGTATGATAATGAATGGGGATTTTCGCATAGAATGGCTGATACTGCAGTAAAGATGGGGTCTCTTCTCTAATGCAAGGCGTGATTTTCAAAAAAGTATTCAATCTAAAGCCTGTGTGTTTTCTAATTTTCCTTTTGGGGTTGTCAGAACAACTTTCTGCTCAAATGAAAGATATAAACAATTTGCAGCTCATAAGCTTAATGGAAAAAAAAGTGCCAATAATTGATATTCGAAAAGAGTCAGAATGGAAGGAGACTGGAATCATAGAGGGTAGTCACTTGCTGACGTTTTTTAACAGTGATGGCAAGTATGATTTACCGGCTTGGATGGAATCTTTACAGCAGATCGTCGGTAGTGATCGTCCTGTAATAATTTTATGCCGCAGTGGTAGAAGATCGGCAATCGTTGGAAATTTTCTTGTAAATAAAGAAAATTATCAGGAAGTTTACAATGTAAAGTATGGAATAAAGGGTTGGATGGAAGCACGATTAAAAATTGATAAGTATTGATTTTAAAGTTTTTGCCTTGAGCTAATCATTTGCAATCAAATTCGAGGGTAACGCAGGTAATTTTTCAAGTTCACATTAATACTATGAAGTTTATAGGATATAAAAATGTCTGATGGAAGCGGTCAAGATTTAAATACGCAATCTGAATTGGCCATGAAGGCCGCTGGCTACTATTCGAAGAAAACAGCCGGAGCTAAAATAGCTATTGATGCTACGCAGGATCTAATGAAGGATGCAATAAATAAGATCCCTGAGTCGACCTTTTTACGCTTTGCTGATTTTGGTTCAGCCGACGGAGGTACCAGTCAAGAACTTTGGTTCAATTTAATAAAATTAATACGAGAAAGTGGTGATGAACGACCGATAGAGATGCTTTATACAGATTTAGCTTCTAATGATTTTTGTACATTATTTAAGTCGATGCAAGGTATGGGAGAAAATTCTAACTTGGCTTTTCAGAAAAACTTCAATGACGTATTTGTTCATGGCTGTGGTACCGGTTTTCATAATCAGTTAATGAGTAATGAAACTTTATCACTTGGTTTCTCTGCTACTGCAATGCATTATGTATCGGAGAAGCCCTGCCAAATTATGGATCACGTACACATGGTAGGTGCCACTGATACAGAAAGAGAAAAATTTAAAAGACAAGCACTTCTTGATTGGGAATGTATCTTACGTGCGCGAGCAAGTGAACTAAGGTCAGGAGGTCGATTTATTTGCATCAATTTTGGCATTGATGAGCAGGGAAGATATCTCGGTAACACGGGAGGTCACTCCATGTTTGAAAGCTTTCGTCGACATTGGAAATCTCATTTGGATAATGGTATTATAAGTGAGCACGAGTTCATATCTGCCACTTTTCCACAGCATTATCGTACCGTGGAAGAATTTGTCAGACCATTCATTGGAAAAGATTGTTTAGCGAACAAAATTGGACTTAAGCTTAATAAGTGTTTCACAAAAGTAACAAAATGCCCTTATCGGTTTGAGTATGAGAAAGATAAAGGAAAAATTACTTCAATAGAGTTTGCAAAGGCTTTTATTCCGACAATGAGGAGTTGGTCAGAAACTGTTTTTCGAACTGCATTAAGAGGGCGGCGCATTTCAGAAATTGATACCATTGTTAATCTTTTTTATAAAAATTTTGAGGAAGAAGTAGCCAATGATCCAGAAGGACATGCGATGGACTATGTTCACGTGGTTATGGATATTGAACGCATTTAATATTTGGCTTTGTAAATAGTAATAATCTCTTTTTAACTTTTTCCATTTGTAATTATAGGTTCAAATTACAGTACCATTGATAATAAATATTTTGTCTATGATTTTGCATTAAGCTCATTGACCTGATGAGTAATTTAGTTTCTTTAACAACTTGTTGTATAATTACGACTGATTAATTTGCTTCGCAATTAGCGTCGTAACACTTTAGTGATTCTATAACGTATGCAACATTTCGCAATATCGGCTCATTTCTAACATACTATAATCCAACTAAAGTATTGTTTTTATTGCCTTTTGGTACGCCCTAGGGGAATCGAACCCCTCTTTCCAGAATGAAAATCTGGCGTCCTAACCGATAGACGAAGGGCGCATCTTCTACTTTAGCGCTGTTTTTAATATTAGTTTCAAGGACGCGCAACCTTTTATTCTAATTTGTTTCTATCAATGATATATCGTCAACTTGTAGGACGACTCTCTTCTTGCCTCCCCAATCATTTATTTCTAATTTTCCGCACAAATGAAAACTTTCTCCTAACCCCAATGTTAATCTCTGGCCACCAACACTCTCTATCCCATTAAAGAATATGGCTTCTAAATTTTTTTGTGTAGGATCTTGACAAAAGAACTTTATATGCTTTCCGTTAAGAACTTTAAGTCCCCTTATTTGACAATTTGCGATAGCTATGCGAGGCGGTGGATTGCACGATCCAAATGGCCCAACACTACTTATTTCTTTAACCAGTTCTAAGGTGGCTCCCAGTGTAGTGATTAGACTATCGATATGTAATTCTCTCGAAGACTCAGTAGGATTCTCTTCTTTTTTGAATTCTTTTTCAAGCTGCGTCCTGGCAACCTCTAACTGTTCTTGTCTGCCTTTTAGACCCGCTGCCATCTGATGACCGCCGCCACTCATAAGGTAACCAGATTTTTGTACGTTTCTTATCATTTTTCCAATATCAATGCCCACTACTGATCTTGCTGAACCAACTGCTATACCCTCTTTATCGATTGAAATTACAATTGCAGGTTTATTCATTCTTTCTTTAAGCCTAGCTGCGATTATTCCAATTACCCCAGGGTGCCAATCCTTTTTGGCGACCCAAATAAATGGCTTAGTTGACGGGACCCCCTCAAGTTGTTTCAAGGCATCGGCAAACAAAGTTTCTTCGATTTCTTTCCTTTCAGCATTTAGTTTGTCTAATTTTGTAGCAATCGAATATGCATCGTTTATATTTTCTGAAGTAAGGAGTTGAACCGCTAAATTTGCGTCGGAGAGGCGACCAGTTGCGTTGATTCTCGGGGCTATTTGAAAGCCCAAATTTAGACTATTAGGCTTTGTTTTTATACCGGCGATATCACAAAGGGCAACTAGCCCGGGACGAGTTCTCTTTGCTAAAACTTTCAGTCCTTGTGAAACCAAAGCTCTGTTTAATGCTACCAGAGGCACAACATCTGCAACGGTTGCGAGTGCGACTATATCGAGAAAATTCATGATGTTATAAGTGGGGCGGTTTTTTTCTCTCAGTAATCTATTTACCGCAACGAGTACTAAAAAAACCACTCCAGAGGCGCAAAGATAATCAACATGCCCCTCCTCATCTCTTCTTTTTGGGTTAACAATAGCATATGCTGTAGGAAGTTTTTCATCACTTAAATGATGATCAAGTATTATAGTATCGACGCCCATAGCTTTTGCAATACTAATCGGTTCATGAGCTACGGTTCCACAATCAACACAGATTATAAGGTCATTTTTTTTGGAGAGTTCCTTCATTGCTTCTGCATTGGGTCCATAACCCTCCCTTACTCTATCAGGAATATAAATTGTTGGAGTTATAGTATAAGTTTTAAACCACAAATATAGTATTGATGCTGAGGCAACTCCATCTACATCATAATCGGCATATATACAGATTCTTTCCTTTTTATGGATTGCCTGAATTATACGGAGCGCAGTTTTCTTTACGTCTTTTAAAATATAAGGATCTGGTATTGAGTCTCTTAGCTTTGGTGCAAGAAATGATTGGACTTCAGAAGGCCTCACGTTGCGCTTTGCCAGTAGTAGTCCGGTTAATTGCGAAAGATTGTGGAGCTGGGCAATGTTTGAACCAGTTCGGTCATCTTCGTTGGATGGACCAATCCACTTACGTTTTGAAAGAGAAGTTTCAACATTTAGAAATGCAGCCATTTTTATTCATTTGATTTTTTGTTGATGGCGTAATCTTCTTACGGAGCCTGTTTTTGATCTCATCAGCACGGTCTCAGTTTCAAGTGTACCACCATGAATTCTTGCTCCCTTGAGCATTGAACCATCGGTGACACCAGTTGCAGCAAAAATAACCTCCTTGGTTACCATATCATTCAATTCATAGATTTGGTCAAAATCTTTAATACCTGCTACTTGGGCGCGCTTTCTTTCATCATTTGTTCTAAAAATGAGACGGCCTTGAATTTGTCCTCCCAAGCATTTTAATGCTGATGCAGCCAGCACACCCTCAGCAGCGCCGCCCAATCCCATATACATGTCAATTCCAGTAATTTCGGTCTCAGCACAGTGGATTATACCCGCTACGTCACCATCAGTAATAAGTCTTATACGGGCTCCTGCCTGCCTAAGCTCCCCAATTAGCTCGGAGTGCCGAGGCCTTTCTAGAACACAAACGGTTATGTTTGAAACAGATGTTTCCTTCTCTTTAGCAAGAGCCTTTACCCGCTCCGTAGGTGTCATATCTAAGTGAACAACTTCGTTGGAATATCCTGGTCCTATAGCTAACTTGTCCATGTAAACGTCGGGTGCGTGAAGTAAGGATCCCCTTGGCCCCATAGCTATAACTGCTAATGCATTCGGCATATCTTTTGCTGTCAGGGTAGTCCCCTCTAGTGGGTCTAGAGCTATGTCTGCTCCCGGTCCATCTCCCGTTCCCACTCTTTCTCCAATATATAGCATTGGTGCCTCATTTCGTTCGCCTTCACCAATTACGACAACACCGTCTATGTCCAAGAGATTTAATTGTGCACGCATTGCGTCAACTGCAGCCTGATCTGCTTTTTTTTCATTTCCGGACCCAATATATTTTGTCGCTGCAATAGCAGCAGCTTCGGATACTCTTGCTAACCCTAATGAAAGCAATCTATCGTTAAACTCTGATTTTGTTTCCATACTGATAATCCCAACTAAATTTCTTCGATTCTTAAAGCTACTGGGGGAGACAGGCAAACATCCAAATTTTCAATCTGAGAAAGTGCATGGTTTAAATTGGGCCGCATTATTTTGTGAGTTACTATTAATAAAGGTGCTTCATCGCCATCATGCGCTGTTTGTCTCATTCGATCAATTGATACTTGATTTTTACCCAAAATTGTGGCCACCTTGGCCAAGGCACCCGGTCTATCTACAAGTGATAATCTAATATAATAGCATCTATTTACGCCCAGATTTCCTTTTTTGAACTTTTTTAAAGAGTTCACTTTAAGTCCAAAAACTGGCATTTTCTTACCCTGAGCAATGTCTATTAAATCCGCAACCACGGCAGAAGCGGTGGGCCCGCTTCCGGCCCCTGGTCCACTAAAGGAAGTCTGACCAACAAAGTCACTATCGATAGTTATCATATTTGTTCCACCTTCTAATTTAGAAATCGCACTTGTTTTTGGAACAAGACATGGCTGGACACCTTGATAAATGCCCTCGGTAGTAAGTTCTGCGGTTCCAATTAGTTTAATCCGGTAACCCAACGCTTTAGCATTTTGAATATCCGCCAATGATATCTGTTCTATCCCTTCAATTTCTATGTCATTAAAATTTATTTCACTTTGAAAAGCTATTGAAGATAAAATTGCCAGTTTTTGGGCTGCATCAATCCCTCCAACGTCAAGGCTAGGATCAGCTTCAACGTATCCCAAGTTTTGAGCTTCTGAAAAAATCTCTTCGTAAGAACCGTTGGTTGCCTCCATACGGCTTAAGATATAATTACACGTACCATTCATTACACCAGAAATTTTTGTTATCTTATTTGATGCGAGACCTTCCATTAGTGCTTTAATTATTGGAATGCCTCCAGCGACAGCAGCTTCGAAACGTAAGGACAGCTGAGAGTACTCTGCCTTTGTGGCTAATTCATGTCCGTGCATAGCCAAAAGAGCTTTGTTTGCCGTAACCACGTGTTTTCGGCACTTAATGGCTTTCTCAATTAGTGATTTGGATGGTTCCTCGGTGCCCCCTATTACTTCAACGACTGCGTCTAAATCTTCTCTATCAGGGAGGGAAAGTAATTCGTCCACCCACTCATATTTGTCTAAGTTCACTCCTCTTACTTTATTCTTGTTTCGCGCTGATACTGCTTTAAGTTTTATCTCTCGACCAACCTTTGTTGCTATTAAATTGCGATTTTGTTCCAGAACTTTGACTACACCGAGTCCTACCGTGCCTAAACCTGCTAAACCTATAGTAAAAGGTTTGTTGCTCATAGATACCTCCTGTTTAGTAATTCTGTTTCTTCAAATTGTTTACTTATATATTTTTCTGAATTTGATAAAATATTTTTGATGTTGCGACTCGCTTGCCTTATTCTATGCACATTTTCGACCAGCCCCAAGCGAACATACCCTTCTCCATATTCTCCAAAGCCTATTCCCGGTGATACCGCAACTGAAGCTTCTTGTAACAAGATTTTTGAGAAAACCATAGAACCAGCATTTTTGAACGCCTTTGGCAATGGTGCCCAAGCAAACATTGTTGCAGGAGGTGAGGGAATATCCCACCCTGATCTTTTCATGCTCTTTATTAGAGTATCTCTTCTGGATTTATAAATCTGTCTAATTTCATTTACGCAGTCAAGATTTCCATTAAGAGCAGCTGTTGCTGCAACTTGTATTGGTGTAAAAGCTCCATAGTCCAAATAGGACTTAATTCGTGTCAAAGCATCGATTAGTCGTTTATTTCCTACAGCAAATCCGATACGCCAGCCGGGCATAGAGAAAGTTTTGGATAAAGAGGTAAATTCTACGGCAATGTCTTTTGCACCAGCTACCTCTAAAATAGATGGTGGAGGATTATTCTCAAAATAGATTTCAGCGTAAGCCAAATCTGACAAAATCCAAATACCCTTGTTTTTTGCAAACATAATTAATTCTTTATAAAAGTCTAAATCACATACTTGCGCTGTTGGATTCGAGGGAAATGAAATTACTAGTGCTACTGGTTTGGGAACTGAATGTAAAACGGCACGTGATAGTGATCTCATGTACTCTTCAGGATTAAACACTCCATCATGTAAAGTTGCAATATGCCGTAATGTTCCGCCAGCTATCATAAATCCATAAGGATGAATGGGATAGGATGGATTTGGAACCATCATGACATCGCCAGGACCTGTGATAGCCATTGCCAAGTTTGCTAGGCCTTCTTTTGAGCCCAATGTTGCTATAATTTCTGTTTCAGGGTCCAATTTTACGCCAAACCTATTTTTGTAATAAGTAGCTTGAGCGTTACGAAGTCCCGTAATACCTTTTGATGCGGAATATCTATGCGTTCGGGGTTTTTTCACCGTCTCAATCAATTTTGCAACTATATGATCCGGTGTATCCATATCTGGATTTCCCATTCCAAAATCAATTATATCTACGCCACTCCTGCGATATTCAGCCTTTAATCGATTCACTTCCGCAAAAACGTAAGGTGGTAGCCTTTTGATCCTGTAAAACTCTTCTTGCATACTTTTCCTAAAGCCTTTGGTTTACCCGAACCTTAAAATTGGTTGCCTATATTAGCAGGTTGGTGCCTAAAGATCTTATTGTATTTACTTAATCTCGTTTCAAAAATTCTCCTTTAATTTTTAAACTATGTTGTTGGTATTGCCGTTCTTGAATAAGTAATAAATTTCAATAATACTTTAACCAAGGTTTACATCTCTCATACTGGCTTACTGATATGCTGAAATTTTTTCAAATGTTCTGGTAAATGGGAAACGCATTACATAATTGTATTACTTCCTGAGCGACCTCTCTTTCCACCTCTTGATTAGACTCTGGTCCAAATTTTTCAAGGCCGTTAAGAACTCGCACTATCCACTCTCCAATCTGTTGAAATTCACGTTCGGTGAAGCCACGGGTTGTGCCCGCTGGCGTACCGAGCCTAATACCAGAGGTTATTGTAGGCTTTTCTGGATCAAATGGTATTCCATTTTTGTTGCAAGTAATATTAGCCCTGCCTAATGCTTTTTCCGTATCATTCCCTTTGACATTTTTCGGTCTAAGGTCGACGAGTAGTACATGCGTATCTGTTCCGCCCGTTACAAGGTCTAATCCACCATTAATTAAAGTTTTACCCAAAGCTTTCGCATTTGATATGACCTGTTTTTGATATGTTTTAAAATCTGGTCTTAATGCTTCTTTGAATGCAACGGCTTTTGCAGCTATCACATGCATGAGCGGACCACCTTGAAGTCCGGGGAATACGGCGGAGTTAAATTTCTTAGATAACTCCTCAGAATTTGTTAAAATAATTCCCCCTCGGGGCCCACGAAGTGTTTTATGAGTTGTTGAAGTTGCAACATCTGCAAATTCTAGTGGGTTCGGGTGTTCTTTTGCTGCTACCAAACCTGAAAAATGGGCCATATCTACATGCAGATATGCATTTACCGAGTCAGCTATTTCTTTAAATCTTTTAAAATCGATTTGGCGAGGTACTGCTGAACCACCTGCCAATATTAGTCGTGGCTTATGCTCTAATGCTAACTGCTCTACTTCCTCATAGTCGATTTCTTGAGTATCTTTTCTAACGCCGTAGTGAATGGGATTGAACCATTTCCCCGATTGGTTGGGTTTTGCTCCATGAGTTAAATGTCCTCCAGAATTTAAATCCATTGCTAAGAAAGTATCGCCCGGCTTGAGCAGGGCCATGAATACCGCTTGATTAGCTTGGCTTCCAGAATTAGGTTGGACGTTAGCGAACTTACATTCAAATAACTCGCATGCTCTTTCAATTGCAAGGTTTTCAGCTATATCAACATATTGACAACCACCATAATAGCGTCTGCCCGAATATCCCTCCGCATATTTATTGGTCATTACGGAGCCTTGGGCTTGCATAACTGCCAATGATGCGATGTTTTCTGAAGCTATCAGCTCGATTTCATTTCTTTGACGTAATAGTTCTTTATTTATCGATGAAAACACCTCCGGATCTGAAGTGTCAAGATTACCAGTAAAGAAATCCGATTTTCTAATTAAGTTCAAAGCGTACTCTCCATATTTTCTGTTCAGTTTTCATAGGTATAATGTGTTTCTGATATATTCGATGTCAAGTGTTTAGCAGACCTGTTTTTTATTTGATATTAAATTTATAGATTATATCAGAATATAGAATTTTCATGTCTTCTTCCCAAACAAAGCATCGACAGACCTTAGTATTTTTATTATGGTTTCGTCAAGTTTTACGATTGCCTTTAGTATCAACAAAAGTATTAGAAAATGTGGTAGGGATAAGTTTTGACAGTATATTATGCTGCAATTTAAAAAGGTTAAATTCATGCTTGATCGAAAAATTACTTTTTTGGCTTCAAAGGAATTAGCAGCAGAAAGAGCGGCTCAGACGCTCACCCAAAAATATGGAACGTTCAAATTAGACCAAGCCGAAATTATCGTTGTTCTGGGCGGAGATGGTTTCATGTTGAGAACATTACGTGATACTCAAGACTTAGGAATCCCTGTATATGGCATGAATTATGGTACAATTGGTTTCCTAATGAATGAATTTTCAGAGCATGCATTAGTCCACCGACTTAATAAAGCGGAAGAAACAATAATTAACCCACTTAAGATGGTTGCTAAATGCCTGAACGGTAACGTGGAAACAGCCCTTGCAATCAATGAGGTTTCTCTGTTGCGTTCTAGTGCTCAAGCAGCAAAATTACGAGTACTGATCGATGGAAAAGAAAGGATTAATGAATTGGTTTGCGATGGAGCTTTGGTTTCGACTCCTGCAGGCTCAACTGCTTATAACTATTCTGCGCATGGACCTATTCTTCCCATCAACGCTGATGTACTTGCATTAACCGCTATGGCGGCATATCGACCTCGAAGATGGCGAGGAGCTGTTCTAAGCAGTGATTCAACTATTGTTTTTCAGATATTAGAGAACGAGAAGCGGCCTGTTTCAGCGGTAGCTGATAGCTTAGAGGTCGAGAATGTGTTAAACGTAACAATTAAGAGTGAAAAAAGAATACAGCATCGCCTTTTGTTTGATCCGGGACATGGGCTTGAAGAAAGACTTATCAGTGAACAATTTACGTAGAAAAAGTGAGGTAAACTGAGCGTGAATTTTATTTTGCGAAATTCAGTGAGTTGGCTTGCTATCTTCTTTGTGATAGCATTGGTATTGATTACTTTGTTTGCTGATATTTTATTTCCATTTATATTTGGAATGATACTAGCTTATTTACTTGATCCAATCGTTGATAGACTAGAGATTTTAGGGTTAAATCGGTTTTTTTCTAGTATCACAGTTATGCTGCTTGCGTTTGGTATTATTTTATTTGCCGGTATATTAGTTATTCCAAATTTATTGGAGCAAGCACAATCACTTATAATTCTAGCTCCAGATTTGCTCTCTGCTGTTTTTATGAACTTAGAGCAGTTTCTACCCCAAACTATTGATAAAGAAGTTTTAATGAAGGATAGCATCGCAGCCCTTAAGGAATCTGCACAAAAACATGGCGGAGGTGTCGCCAGCCAGCTAACATCTTATGCTTTTGCTTTAATTGATATAATTATACTATTCTTAATTGTGCCTATAATAACTTTTTATTTGCTGATGGATTGGGATAAAATTAAAATTAGAATTAGCAAGTACATACCAGATGAACACGCCAAAGAAATAAATGAGATTGTCTCAGAAATAGATAATACTCTTTCTGGATTTATTAGAGGTCAATTACTCGTGTGCTTTATTTTAGGGTTTTTCTATTCCATAACTTTACTTTTTGTAGGTTTAAACTATTGCTTTATAGTTGGTTTTCTTGCGGGGCTACTTTCCTTTATTCCTTTTTTAGGCGCATTTTTAGGAGCATCAGTAGCTTTATCAATTGCGCTTTTTCAATTTTGGGGTCTTCCAGACCAGATTTTTTTAGTGATATTTATTTTTATTATCGGACAAATCCTCGAGGGGAATATTCTTACACCAAAATTAATTGGAAACGCAGTCAAGCTTCATCCAGTTTTTTTAATGATTGCCGTTTCAATCGGAGGCGCAATTGCTGGCCTTTCAGGGGTTTTGTTGTCAGTGCCTGTTGCTGCAATTTTGGGTATACTTATTAGATATTTTCTAACTCAGTATCTTACGACGACATTTTTTAGTGGTGATCGCCAGAATGACTAAAGACGAAGGCCAGCTGATATTCAAATTAAATAAGCCCGAAGCTTTAGGTTTAGAGAACTTTTTTATTTCACCCTCCAATAAACTGGCTGTCAACTCGATAAACAAATGGAGGCTCTGGACAGAGAGAAAACTTATCTTGCTTGGTCCAACTGCTAGTGGGAAAAGCCATTTAGCCAATTTTTGGGCTTCAGAAACGTGCGCACTTAAGATTGACCGAGGATGTATTTTGTCTGACGATATAATGGAATTTACAAAACATGGTGCCTTATTAATAGAAGACTTAGACGCTTTTATTTATGGTGAAAAACAGGAGCGCATATTGATCCAAGAAAAACTGTTTCATTTTTTCAATGCTTTATCACAAGCGAAGTGCTACTTGTTGATAACGGGTTCTACACCTGTATCGAATTGGGGAATCACAATACCAGATTTGTTTTCAAGATTAAGTAGCTATGAAAAAGTAAATTTGATGCCACCAGATGATACACTTTTGACTGCCGTGATGGTAAAACAGTTTGAAGATAAGCAGATAAAAGCGTCTCCAGAGTTTATTTCATTTGTTTCAAAAAGACTTAACAGAACATTTGACTGCGTGAGGGATTTTGTTGATTTAATTGATGAATTGACTTTAAGAGAAAAACGTGAGGTAACTATTCCAGTTGCAAATATGGCTTTAGATAGACTTTCCAGTTTGGAAAAAAAAAAATAAAAAGTATAATGAGTAGAACATCTTAATAAGGAAACAAATAATTGGTTGACGCAGACTTTTTGAATTCAGTAGGTTTTAAGGGTAATTTGGCTGACCATGATGTGGTCTTTAAAAAGAGGCATTCACACAGGTTCTTTAATCGGGAGTTGTCTTGGATATCTTTTAACTGGCGGGTTCTGGAAGTTGCTGAAAACTCGTCTATTCCAATCCTAGAACGAGTTCAGTTTTTGGCTATTTCTGCAAGCAACTTAGATGAATTCTATAGTGTTCGAGTAGCAGGTCTACAGGCGATGGTAAGAGAAAAGATATCATTTCCCAGCGCAGATGGTCTTTCACCATCTCAGCAGTTATCACTCATAAAAAAGGAAGTTCATGCCTTGATCGATCATCAGCAAATGGTCTGGCGAAACCTTCTTGTTGAATTGAAAGCTGCTAAGATTGCGATATTAGATACAAATGACCTATCAAATACAGATTTAAAACTTTTAGAAACGGTATTTTTTGAACAAGTTTTCCCAGTGTTGACTCCACTGGCAATCGATCCTGCACACCCCTTTCCTTTTATTCCATCGGGCGGGTTTGCTTTGGCTTTAATCCTACAAAGAAAGTCAGACGCATTTAGGCTTGAAGCTCTCTTGCCAGTGCCTGGCCAGATTGCAAGATTTTACAGGATCTCTGATGGACCAAAAGGTTTGATAAGATTTCTTCCACTCGAAAAAATGCTGGAAAGGTTTCTCGATAAATTATTTCCTGGTTACGATATCATTGCTAAGTCGGCTTTTAGGATATTACGAGATACCTATCTAGAGGTTGAAGAAGAGGCTGAAGATCTAGTTCGGGAATTTGAGACTGCATTAAAACGTCGGAGGAGGGGAGACGTAATTCGAATGAAAGTAACTGCGGACACTTCCAAGGAATTACTGAAAGTTATTTGTAGATCTCTTGATGTGCCGGAAAATGAGGTAATTAAAGTTGATGGTATGGTTGGAATGGCCGATCTATCAGAGCTAATGCTTGAGGAGCGGGATGATTTATTATGGCCTCCATTTGCTTCAAGAATACCAGAGAGACTTGAAGACCATAATGGAGATATTTTTTCTGCAATTAGACAAAAAGATTTGCTATTGCATCATCCTTACGAAAGTTTTGATACTGTAGTAAGATTTTTGCAACAAGCTGCAACTGACCCCAATGTAGTTGCTATTCGTCAGACATTGTATAGAACTAGCAAAGATAGCCCAATTGTGGAGGCACTCTGTGAGGCTGCTGAGGACGGAAAGTCGGTAACTGCAGTAATTGAGTTGAAGGCTCGATTTGATGAAGCGGCAAATATAAGGCAGTCACGGGCTCTTGAACGAGCGGGAGCGCAAGTAATATACGGTTTTATTGATTGGAAAACTCATGCAAAGCTCTCGACAGTAGTAAGACGAGAAGGCTTAAAGCTAGTCACGTACTCTCATTTTGGAACTGGAAATTATCATCCCATTACCGCAAAATTTTACACGGATTTGAGTTTGTTTACGTCAGATGATGCGTTGGGACGGGATGCGACGAAAGTATTTAACTATGTTTCAGGCTACGTAGAGCCTGAATCTTTGGAAAATTTACGAATTTCGCCCCTTAATCTCAAAGATACTTTACTGAAAAACTTAAAGAATGAAATTGCGAATGCAGCCAGCGGAAAATCGGCTATGGTTTGGGCGAAATTAAATGCTTTGATTGATCCCGAAATTATTGATGCTCTCTATGAAGCAAGTAATGCGGGAGTGAAAATCGATCTTGTTGTTAGAGGCATCTGTGGCGTAAGGCCGGGCATAAAGAATTTGTCTGAACATATTAGAGTAAAGTCAGTTATTGGACGATTTCTTGAACACTCCCGGATCGTTTGTTTTGGAAACGGTCGGGCTTTACCGTCTAGTTCGGCAAAAGTGTACCTATCTTCTGCTGATTGGATGGAACGAAATCTAAATAGGCGAGTTGAGTCACTTGTTGAAATAAAAAACCAAACGGTACATGCGCAAATTTTAGAACAAATAATGGCTGCTAATTTATCCGACACAGAACATTCGTGGGTTTTGATGCCGGATGGTAGTTATAGTCGCCATCATCAGGCAAAAAACACAAAAATGTTTAGTTGCCACAAGTTTTTCATGGAGAACCCATCACTTTCTGGGCGAGGGCGAGCTGGCTCAAGAGATGCTCCGAGACTTGTTGAATCTAGGAAGTAATTTCTTGTTTTCTCAGGAGTGATTTAGACTGATGAACTTGCTACTAAACAAGGATTACGTTTTCAAGAGAAAAAGAATTGGAAGGGTTGGAATTATTGATGTAGGCTCAAATTCGGTTCGTTTAGTTGTTTTTGCTGGGTTTTCACGCTCTCCAACATATTTTTTTAATGAAAAAGTCCTCTGTGGCCTTGGTAAAGGGCTTAGTCAAAATAGAAAATTAAATTTGCAAGGCAAAGAGAAAGCTATTCGAGCTATCAAGAGATTTGTTACAATTACAAAGACAATGAATTTGACCGAACTAGTTGGCGTAGCTACTGCAGCTGTCAGAAACGCTATTGATGGTAGACAATTTGTTATGCAGGTGCAAAAAGAAACCTCACTTCAGCTTTATGTTGCTTCGGGGTTAGAAGAAGCCGAGCTCTCTGCGAATGGTGTGTTTTTGGGCTGGCCTGATGCTGTCGGAATAGTTTGTGATATTGGTGGCGGATCACTTGAAGTTGCAGACGTAGATAATGGCAAGGTTGGAGTATGTGGGACTAGTGGGTTAGGAGCACTTGTTCTTTCTGATTTCCCAGGTGATTCTAGTCAGTTGAGGGATCATATAAAAAGGTCTGTTGCTAATTTGGTATCAAACTCAAAAGTTTCTTCCAAAAATCTTTTCTTGGTTGGAGGCTCTTTTAGAGCTTTTGCAAAGGTTGATATGTCTCTTGCAAATTATCCACTTAAGGTTCTCCACGAATATAAAATTACTCGAGACCAAGCTTTGGAAACTGCAATTAAGATTACGCAACTGGATACCAATGAGCTGATCAGCCTGTGTGGTTCTTCCCCCGAGAGAGTGGAATTTTTACCTATGGCTGCCTTAGTACTTATCGACCTGATTAAGGTCCTCAATCCGCAGGACATCTATTTTTCAAGTTATGGGCTCAGAGAAGGTGTATTGTTTTATCAAATGCCAAAAATAATCAAAGAGCTCGATCCGTTAATTGAAGCGTGTCGATATCAGGAGTCATTGGGAGCTCGTTTCCCGGGTTTTGGAGAGCGGCTTTTTAATTGGCTTTTGCCAATTTTTGAAGAAATAAGTGGTCGGGACAAAAGACTGTTTAGGGCTGCTTGTTTACTTCATGACACTACTTGGAGAGCTCACCCCGATTACAGGTCTGAAATGAGTTTTGAAACGGTTACACGTGCAAATTTAGGAGGAATTGATCACGAGGGTCGCATATTTTTAGCGCTGGCACTAATGAGTAGGTATAAGAAAATACCAATTTCTAAGCGGCTTGAAGGTCCGTTTAAAATCTTGAGTTCTTTGCGTTCAAAGCAGGCTATTGCATTAGGACGTGCTATGCGGTTAGGAGCTATGCTTTCTGGAAGTTCGGTCGCTAATCTAAAGAAGTCAAAAATTTTTATAAAACATGATACCATTTATCTTTTAATAAGAAAAAGTGGTCGAAATCTTGCTGCAGATACGGTTGAGCGACGTCTAGAGGCCCTCGGGGCTTCGTTAAATCGGAAATATTTAATGCAAATAAAAAATAATGCATAAATAATTATTTAATAAAGTTGAAAGTACAAGTATAAATCAGAAGTGTCCAAAAAGGTGTATAAGACCTGTTATATGGAGGAAAAATGCGGTTAAGTAGCTTTTTCATACCAATCTTAAAGGAGGTTCCGGCTGAAGCTCAGATAATAAGCCATCAGCTTATGCTTAGAAGTGGAATGATTAAACAAGCTTCTGCAGGAATATACTCTTGGTTACCTTTAGGGTTACGAGTTTTAAAGAAAGTAGAGGCAATAGTTAATCAGGAACAGGTACGGGCTGGGCACATACCAATTTTGATGCCGACGATTCAAGCTGCTGACCTTTGGAAGGAGAGCGGAAGATACAATGATTATGGCAAAGAAATGCTAAGAATCGTTGACCGGCATGAAAGAGAAATGCTCTATGGACCTACTAATGAGGAATTAATAACAGATATTTTTAGGTCTTTTATTAAGTCTTACAAAGAACTGCCTAAAACATTTTATCATATTCAGTGGAAATTTAGAGATGAAGTTAGACCTCGATATGGAATAATGCGCGGTAGAGAGTTTTTAATGAAAGATGGATATTCTTTTGATTTAGATAAAAAAATGGCGATTCATGCATATAATAGGCATTTAATTACTTATCTACGAACTTTTGAGCGGATGGGGTTGCAAGCGGTCCCAATGAGAGCAGACACTGGCCCTATCGGTGGAGACCTCAGCCACGAGTTTCTGGTTTTAGCGGATACTGGTGAGAGCAAGGTTTTTTTTGACCGTGAGGTAGAAAACTCGAAACTTGGTTCAGAACCTATCGATTTTGCTGACGTCGAGGGCGTTCAACTTTTGGTAGATCGTTTTACAGATAGTTATGCTCGCACCGAGGAAACGCATGACAAAAAACTGTTTGAAAAATTGCCACCTGCAAGACGCGTTGAGGCCAGAGGTATTGAAGTAGGACAGATTTTTTATTTTGGCACCAAGTATTCTGAGTCTATGGGAGCGGAGGTTGTTATGCCTGATGGAACTCGAAAACCTGTCGAAATGGGCAGTCATGGTATTGGAGTTTCTCGACTGGTAGGTGCGTTAATCGAGGCTAACCATGATGAGGATGGAATCATTTGGCCCGAGGAAGTAACGCCATTTCAAGTTTGTATTGTAAATTTGAAGCAAGGCGACTCCCAAGTTGACGCAGTTTGTGAGAAATTGTACGTCGCTTTTGAGAAAGAAAATTTAGAAGTCCTTTATGACGACCGAGAAGAGCGGGCAGGTGTTAAATTTGCTGCAATGGATTTGATAGGTATACCATGGAGAGTTACCGTGGGTCCCAGAGGTCTTGACTCAGGAAAAGTAGAAATTAGATGCCGTCGGACTGGGTTAACGGAGAATATGTCACCGGAAACGGTAATAGACCATATTGCAAGAATTTACCAAAATTTAACATAAATCCTTTAAATTTTAAAGCTTGGCAAATAATGATGAAGAAAAGTTATCAAATGAAGAATAGGCCGTTTTCATGGTTTGAGTGGCTAGTAGCTTTTAGATACCTTAAATCTAGAAGGAAAGATGGGGGCATTTCTGTAATAGCATGGTACGCTTTAGTAGGGGTAACTCTTGGAGTAGGTACCCTTATAGTAGTGCAAGCGGTAATGTTAGGTTTTCGGGTAGAGTTTACAAATAAAATTATTGGAGCCAACGCACATATAGAAATTTTCCAAAGTGAGTTTGATACGAAATTTAATAAACCGTCTAAAATTACAAATTACGAGGTATTATCAAAGGAACTTAACGGTTTAGAGGGAATTGCAGGTTCAATCCCAGTTATTAAAAGCCAAGTAATGGGCTCGCATAATGGAGAACGTATTGGACTTCAAGTTTTTGGAATAAAGCCTGATGATATAAAATTACTGTCTTCAATTAAACAACCAGAAAATTTTAAAGGAAATATAGAAAAATTCTACGATGGTGTTGCTATCGGTAGCGAAGTAGCACGAAAATTGGGTTTGGACATAGGAGGACACATAAAACTGCTTTCGCCCGACGGAGTACAAACCGCATTTGGAATTACTCCTCGGGTGTCTGAGTATACTGTAGAATATATTTTCCAAGTTGGTAGGTATGATATTGATAGCACTCGAATATATATGCCGTTAGGAGAGGCGCAGCAGTATTTCAACAAAGAGAACCTTGTCGACCAATTGGATATTATATTAATTAACCCTACAGATGTGGATGTAATGCTGCATAGAATAGGAGAGTTGTTGTCAGATGATTACATTCTATGGACTTGGGAAGACTCAGCTAGTGCGTTTCTGAATGCTTTGGATGTTGAACGGCGAGTCATGCTAATTATTTTATCATTAGTTATTCTAATAGCTGCACTAAATATTATTTCTGGTCTAGTGATGTTGGTGAAGAACAAAACAAAGGATATTGCTATTTTAAGGACAATAGGTTTTTCGCAAGGTTCTATAATGCGAGTATTTTTTATCTGTGGAAGTCTCATTGGAGTTGTTGGGACTTTACTTGGTCTTTTGTGGGGGTGTTTATTTGCGATCTATATTTCAGATATACAGCAGTTTGTGGAGATATTTATTGGTGGGAGTATCTGGAATTCGGAGATCAGATTTTTGACAGAAGTTCCATCTGAAGTTAGAATAAAAGACGTTTTGATAGCAGTTTTCGTTTCACTTGGAATTTCTTTTACCATAACGATTATACCGGCTAGAAATGCAGCAAAGGTTAATCCAATTGAAGCCATTCGAAATGAGTAAAAAAATTTTAGAGTTAATTGATATTGAGAAAACTTTTACAAGCTCTAACAGCCAATCATTGCAAATTCTTAAAGGGGTACGTCTGGTTCTAAAGAGTGGAGAAATGGTTGGCTTGTTTTCTCCTTCGGGGGCAGGTAAGACCACTTTACTCCAGATAGCGGGTTTGTTGGATGCCCCTAGCTCAGGAATCGTAAAAATCGTCGGTAGGGAAACCGCAAAACTCTCAGACTCGGAAAAGACATTTTTAAGAAACCAATGGATTGGCTTTGTGTACCAATTTCATCATTTGCTTCCAGAGTTCTCCGCTCTTGAAAATGTAAGCATTCCTCAATGGTGTTCTGGGACTCCAAAGTTAAAAGCAGAAAAAGCTGCACTGGAACTTTTAACTCAAGTCGGGCTAGAGGATAGGGCATATCATCGTCCTTCTGAACTTTCCGGTGGTGAACAACAAAGAGTTGCGCTCTGTCGGGCGCTGGTAAACAACCCCAGAATTTTATTAGCTGATGAGCCGACAGGTAATTTGGATCCAGCCTCTTCAAATTTAGTTTTTGATATATTAATTAACCTAGTCAAAGAAAGAGACTTGGGAGCTTTGGTTGTAACTCATAATCTAAATTTAGCTCGGAGAATGGATAGGGTCGTTACTATTGAAGATAAGTGCCTGAAAAATATGAAACTTTAGTTCAAGCAAGTATTCTGGAGAGCTACCCAATAAAAATCGGAAAGCGAAAAATTTTGGTGCGACTTTATAGCGTTGTTTTGGACTTCGAATTCTGAAACTTTTTGAAATAAAATTTCTGACTCCAAGCCAAGAAGGAAGCGTACCAAGCTATACAATGATTGTTGTTTAAGTAAGGTTTTCAAGGGCGCTCGGTTCTGTGCATTTATCAATTCACTGACTAGTAGTTGAAGAAATAGATCCGCCGTTTCAAGGCCTTGGAGAAATTTTCCTGAGACTAGCAACTGTCCACTCGGCAAATGAAGGACATTAAAATCTTGATTTTTTAAAATTGTGATGGTCAAACGGTCATCACTATCGCCAATACTTTCCAAAATGTCATCTGTTATTCCTTCTTTCAACTTAGATGTGCATTTTGGGCCATATCGATCAATGTGCTTTCGCAAATATGGTTCAGTTATTTGAGATTCGTGATCTTTGGAAATAATAGTTTCTATAAAAATGGGGAGCTTTGGGGGAACATAAAGAAAAAGACTTATTAGTACTATAAATGCTACT